>JAABUU010001118.1_pt1 | contig 48206 bp, 57 predicted proteins | sample 5559301 | NCBI WGS metagenome assembly JAABUU01 (sample SAMN10711884, study PRJNA513360) | rock metagenome | isolation source: Antarctica rocks | place: Antarctica: Victoria Land, Richard Nunatak white | reverse complement strand
AACCCAACACACGCCTCGCGACCCGAGTCATAGATCGCCTCAGCTTCGGATCGCTCCACGCCAACAAGATTCGGCGCCCGCCCTCGCGAACCTTGTTATGGAAAGCCCGGAGGACTGAACGGCTACGATAACACTGCGCTGCGCACGCGTCTTCACGCCGCCGGGCGGCGGTATGTGCTGTCGGTCTCCGCCGAGACGACCGTCTTTGCCCCGGAGACGTCGTTCGTGGTTCCCGAGCCGCGCGAGAGCGGCAAGAGCCGCCAGCCCAAGCGCCCACGTCCTGACCGTGACCCCGAAGCGATCGGCACGCTGATCGCCCGGCAGAGCGCAGATGCGTGGCAGACCGTGACGTTCCGCGACGGCCCTGATCAGGAGCCGATGACCTCCCGGTTCTGCTTTCTGGGAGTCCGGGCAGCAAACGACCGCGAGCGCGGCGCGCGGTCGTTCCCGCCGCGCGAGGAATGGCTGATCGCCGAATGGCCCGAGGGACGCGACGCGCCGACCGACTACTGGCTGTCGAACCTGCCCCCCGACAGCGAGCCCGAGCAGCTCGCCCGGCTCGCCCGGATGCGGTGGAAGATCGAGCTGGACTACAAGCAGCTCAAAGGGGAACTCGGCCTGGACCACTACGAAGGACGCTCCTGGCTCGGGTGGAATCACCACTGCGCGCTGGTGAGCGCCGCCCACGGCTTCATGACCCTGGAGCGCCAGCACCCAAATCACCAGCGGCCGGCCTGACCCTCCCTCAGGCAATCCTCCTGCTCCAGCCACTGCTCAGGTGCTGGACCGGCCGCTGCCACACCTACCAACAACCCGTCGACCTCGACCGGCTCCCCACTTCAAAAATGGCCACAAGAAGACTGACAACCTAACAAAGCACTATTTAGGACCTTCTCCCTGAGGCGGATCCGCGCCACCGTGGCCTACAACTACTTGCTCAGCGCCGGCTACACCCACCTGAGCGCGCTGACTCTCAGCACGTCCCGCGCGGCGCGCGGGACGTGCTGCGCTGCCAGGGTCGAGGCTGCCCCTTCGCCCGTCGCGGGGTGCGCAGGTCGGGCTCTCGCATGGCGCTCGCCCGGCTGCTAGCGGGACGGGCGCTGGCCCCCGGTGCGACGGTGGAGGTCTCGGTCACGGCGCCCGGCAAGGTCGGCGCCGTGCTCATCCTGAGGATGCGTGACGGGGGCCCGCGCCTACGCGACAGGTGCCTGCCGCCGGGGGCACGGCGTCCGCAGGTGTGCCCCGCGGGAGGCTGACCCTGACCCGTCAGCCGCCGCGCGCGGTGATGTTCAGCGTGCGCAGCAGATGGTGCAGGACGGCGAGCTGGCGGGGCCGCGCGGTGCGGACGCCGGCGAGCACGACGTAGAGGCAGAACGGTCTGCCGGCGGCGGTGAAGAACTGCTGCGAGCCCACCTGACCGGGGCGGGGATGGGCGAGCGCGCGGGCGGAGAACCGGGCGGGATCCAGCGGCAGCTCCATCTTCCGCGCTCCGAACAGACCCTGACCCGGGTGGAGCCCGTCGGCCGCCAGGTACTCGGTGAGGGCCAGAAAGCATGCTCCGGAGGCCATGCGGGCGGTGCTGCGGTCGCCGAACTGGCCATCGTCGAGGGTCAGCGTGTAGCTGGCGGCGTGCAGCGTGGCCGTGCCCGGGGCGCGATTGAACAGCCGCCCGCTCCAGCCGTGCGGTAGCTCGATGCGGATCCCGTGCGCCTGCAGGATCACGCCAGCGCTCCCAGGCACAGCGCCAGCAGCACGCCCAGCAGCGCCGGCGTAAGGCGGGCCACCGGCCGGCGCCAGCGCTCCAGCGCTACGTGCAGCGCCAACAGCCGCGCCGGGTCCCGCACCCCCGCGGCGAGGATCGGTGTCAGGCCGCGAAGCGCTCCGTAGGCGCCGAGGATCACCGCACCGGCAGCCACTGATCCGCTCAGCAGCGCGGCCAGGACGGCGGCATAGGTGGCGGCGCTGGTGACGACGGTAGTGAGACCGAGGCCGAGCTGGGCACCGAAGCCCGCTCCGTAGACCCAGCCCCGGAAATCGTGCAGCCAGCGCTCGTCGACCTGGCGCCGAGGACCCGGGACGGGAACCGGCAGCAGCTCCAGGGCCACCGCCAGCGCCAGTCCGCCCGCGAGCACGAGCAGCCGCCCGTGCGCACCCAGCAGTCCGTTCAGGCTCACGCCGCCGAGCACCCCCAGCGCCGCGCCGCCCAAGCCGCCGGCGAGTGTCGCGGCGGCGGCGAACGCGGTCACCGTGACCCCCCACCTGGATTGGCGGCCCCGCTCGCCGAGCGGAGTGATGCTCGCGAGCATCGACTCCCCTCAGGGCGACCAGGCAGCGGTGAGGGCACCGATCACCGCGACGGCACAGCCCAGCACCAGCAGCGTGCTCATCGCCCGGCTCGACCGGGGTACAGGCGCGGATCCCCCGGCCCGATGCCACCGGCCGCCAGCGCCTCGTCCACCGAGCGGGTCCGGGCGGCCCCCCCGGCATCCCGCCCGCCGGCGGCGCCGGTGGCGTCCTGCACCGCGTCGCGCACCAGCGAGGACAGCGCCGGCCACCCGGTGGCCACGCCCTCGCCCCTGATTTCTTGATCGACCAGGACGAAGTACGGGGCACCGGGGACGGTGTAATCGTCCCACGCGGCCGAGGACATCACCACCGCCACGCCGTCGGGCGCCAAAGATCGCAGCCGCGCCGGTCGCTCCCGATCGGCGCCCCGGGTGACGATCACGGTCTGGATGCCGGGCAGCCGCCGCTGCCCGAGCGTCTCCCAGAAGCCCGCGCAGGTGCTGCAGCCGCTGGTCAAGAAGGCCAGCAACGTCGGCGAGGAGCCTGGCCCGTCGAAATCGAGTGCGACGGCGTCCCCCCCGAGGGTGACGCCCGCAAGCTGTGCCGCGCGCGTCTCATCCCGTCCCCGAGGGCTCGTTGGGGGTTGCGGGAGCTCAGACGCGGCCGCGGGGGGAGCCAAGGCGGCCTCCGGAGCCGGCCCGATCCGCCGCAGCAGCTCGGCATGGCTGCGCAGCAGGCCCGCCACCAGCACCACCAGCAGCACGAGCAGCACCGTCTCCACCGAGACCAGCGCGACCATCACACGCCCCCGCCGCCGGGCAGCTGCACCGCCAGCCCCTCCAGGCAGCTCGCCTCCTGCGCGCAGGTCTGGTTGTCGATCATCTCGGTGGCGTTGCAGTTCAGTCCCTCGACGGTGGCCGGGTTCTGGCAGATGACCAGGCGGCAGACGACCTCGGTGGTGCCGCGCACCTGGGTGTTGCACTGGCCGTAGCGGAAGTGATTGCAGTCGACCCGGCGCCGCCGGCAGTCCCCCTGGGCGCACTGGCATCCTCCGGGGAAGCGGTGACCGGGAATGCGGTTGCAGTCGAGGTAGAAGCGCACGCCCTCCTCGTGGCAGAGGCCGCCCCCGGCGTAGTCGGTGCACTTCCACCACCCGGCCACATAGGTGCCGGACGGGCAGGTGTTGCGCCCGTGCTCGATCTCGCAGCAGAACGCCGTGTAGCCGTCGGTGCACAGGCCCCCGGCGCAGCTCTCGGGGCGTACCACCGCCCACGCGTCGACCGGACGCACGAGATAGCGCAGCGGCGCGACGGCGAGCGCCGAGCCCGCCAGGGTGGCCCGGGCCAGGGCGCCGCGGCGCGAGAGCCGCCGCTCCAGCAGCGCCCCCATCGAGTCCGCCAGGCGCTCGCTGAAGCTCATCGGGCTCCCCAGGCGGCCCAGGCGCGGGGCAGCTCCGTGTAGGTGAGCGCGGCGGCCACGACCGCCCCGGCCAGCACCGATCAGCAGGATCGCCGCCGAGGGCACCGGGCGGGCTAGCAGCCAGGGCAGGCCGCGGGGAGCGCTCACCGCGCCCAGCCCGGCGACGAGCGCGAGCGACAGGCTCAGCACCGACTGCCCCGCAGAGGCCGGAGCCCCCTCCTGGCCGAAGCAGCCGCAGGAAGCCCGGCGGCGGCCCAGCCGCAGCGTGATGAGCGCGAAGGTGACGTACACGCACGCCAGCGCCAGCGCCGGCGCCGGCGAGGGATGGAGGGCTCCGGCGGCGCCCAGGGCGATCTCGGCGAGCGCCAGCGCCCGCACCAGTAGCCGGCGCCCCCGCTCTCCGAGCCACGGCCCGACTCCGAGCACGGCCACCGCCGCGGCCGCCGCAGCCGGTGAGCGCAGCTTCCCGGCGCCGGCTACCACGAGCAGCACGCAGGCGAGCAGGAACGGCGGCGTCAGCGCCTGCGCCACCGCTCAGCCCTCCCGCGGCCGTTCCAGGATGGTGGTGGCGGCGCTGGCCGGATCGAGCTCCCGCGCGACCACGCGATCCAGGAGCGCCTGCACCCCGTCATCGGCCTCGATCGAGGCCTGGAGCTCACGGCGCATCCGGAAGGTGGCGATCGCCAGCACCTCGTTCATCAGGTTCCGTCGCCGGCGCTCGGACAGCGTCCCCTCGGCCTCGATGTACCGACGGTGCTCGGCCAGCTTGCCAGCGAGCTCCTCCACCCCCTCCCCGCGCGCGGCCTCGGTCGTGACGATCGGCACCTGCCAGCCCTCGTGGGGGCCGAGGGCCAGGACCCCCTTGATCTCCCGCACCATGCTGTCGGTCTGCGGATGGTCGGCCTTGTTGACCACGATCACGTCCGGGATCTCCATCACCCCCGCCTTCAGCGCCTGGACCGAGTCGCCCGAGCCGGGCATCAGGACCAGCACGACCGTGTCGGCGTGGTCGATGATGTCGACCTCGGCCTGGCCCACGCCCACCGTCTCCAGGAGCACCACGTCCCGGCCCGAGGCGTCCATCAGCAGAGCCGCCTGAAGCGCCGCCTCGCTGAGCCCGCCCAGGGCCCCGCGGCTGGCCATCGAGCGGATGAAGACGCCGGGATCGAGAAAATGGTCGGTCAGGCGGATGCGGTCGCCCAGCAACGCGCCCTTGGTGAAGGGCGAGGAGGGGTCGATCGAGAGCACCGCGACGCTGCGATCAAGTTCACGCTCGAGCTTGGTGAGCGAGCTCAGGAGGGTGGACTTGCCCACGCCGGGCGGACCGGTGAAGCCGATGATGGCGGCGCTGCCGGTCCGGGGATACACCTCCCGCACGAGCTCCCAGCCATCGGGATCGTCGCTCTCCACCAGCGAGATCCCCCGGGCCAGGGCGCGCTTGTCGCCGGCCAGGAGACGCGCGGCAAGTGAAGTCGGGTCGGCGGCCATGCTCAGCGTCAGAACTATGGCAGGGGGCGCCACGGTGCGTCAGTCGCCGGCCAGAGCACCGCGGGTGTCGCGTGAGGGCGGTATGAATCGGGCGGCGAGGGGAAGAGGGACACAATGGAATCGCTGAGGGACCGCCTGGACGCGCTGGTCGGCGGAGGGATCGAATCCGCCGTACGGCTCAAGCACCGCGTGCGGCTGCGCCGGCTGGGCTGGGAGCACGCCGTCGCACCCGCCGGAGACGGCCTGTGGGCGCCCTCACACCCGCCCCCGCGGCCGGGTTGCGCGATGGAGGTGCTGATCGACGGCGCGGAGGCATTGCCGGCGATTGCCGCTGCCCTCGCCCAGGCGCGGGAGTTCGTGCACATCACCGGGTGGCACGTGGCCCCCGCGTTCGAGCTCGTCCGCGGCAGTCACCCGGTTGTCCTCGGAGCGCTGCTGGCGGAGCTGGCCGAGCGCATCGACGTCCGGGTCCTGGTGTGGGCGGGCGCTCCCATTCCGGCCTTTCACCCCACCCGCGGCGAGGTCCGGCAGGGAACCCGGAACCTCGTCCGCGGCACCGGCATCAGATGCGAGCCGGACCCGCGTGAGCATCCCTTCCACTGCCACCACGAGAAGACGATCGTGATCGACGGCAAGGTCGCGTTCGTCGGAGGCATCGACCTGACCGATGACGGCGGGGACCGCTTCGACAACTCGGCCCACGCGGCCCGCCGGCGCCTGGGCTGGCACGACGTCGCCACCCGGTTGCAGGGACCGGTGGTGGCCGACGTCGCCGAGCACTTCGCGCTGCGCTGGAAGGCGGTGACGGGTGAGGAGCTGGCTACGCCGCCGCCGCCCGGTCCGGTCGGCGAGCACACGGTGCAGGTGATCCGCACCGTGGCCGAGGGCATGTACGACGCCGTGCCCCGCGGAGACTTCAGCATCCTGGAGAGCTACACGCGGGCACTGCGCTCCGCGCAGCGGTTCATCTACCTGGAGAATCAGTTCCTGTGGGCGCCAGAGATCGTCAGGCTCCTGGCGCAGAAGCTGCGTGAGCCACCCTGTGCGGACTTCCGGCTCGTGATCCTGCTGCCGGCCCGGGCCAACAACGGCCAGGAGGACACGAGCGGGCAGCTGGGGGTGCTGAGCGCCGCCGATCACGGAGAGCGGCTGCTCGCCGCCACGATCCGCTCCGTCTCCGGCGGTCGGGAGGATCGGCTTTACGTGCACGCCAAGATCGCCATCGTCGACGACTGCTGGATGACGATCGGCTCGGCGAACCTCAACGCGCACTCGCTGCTCAACGACACCGAGATGAACGTCGCCACCCACGATCGGCGCCTCGTCCGCGAGACCCGCGTGCGGCTGTGGGCCGAGCATCTGGAGCTGCCGATCGAGGCGGTCGCCGACGCCGATCCGCGTGTGCTGGTCGACGAGCACTGGCGGGCCGTCGCCCTGGAGCAGTTGCGCCGCTTCGGCCGCGGCGAGCCGCCGTCGCACCGCCTGCTGGCGATACCCGGCGTCTCCCGCCGGTCGCGGCGGATCCTGGGGCCGCTGCAGGGCCTGCTCGACGACGGTTGAGCGGGAGGCGAGACTCCCGCCGCCTCGGTAGTTGGCCTACGATCATCCGCGTGTCGACCGGCACGCGACCGATCCGCCAGGCAGCGCCGCCACCCGCGCTGCTGCCGCCGCTGCGCCCCCCGAGCCCGCCGCTGCACGGTGGCCCGCTCACGCTGCTCCGTTTCGCGCGGCGCCACCGGATGCTGCGCGCCGGCTACGTCCCTCTGATGGCGCGGTGGCTGTGGCTGAAGCTCCGCTGGCGGGGGCGGCTGCAGACCGACGGGCTGTGCTTCGTGTGCGCCGGCGTCAACTTCGAGATCGGGCGCAGCGCCACCGTCCGCCTGGGCCGCTGGTCGTGGATCGGCCAGGGCTGCAAGATCAGGGCCCACGAGGGCGAGGTCACGATCGGGGAGAAGTCGGTCATGGGCCAGGACTGCACGATCTCGGCCTACCAGCACGTTTCGGTCGGCCGCGAGTGCATCATCGCCGACCGGGTGATGATGATCGACTTCGACCATGGGGTCGTCGAGGCCGAGCGGCCGATCCGTGAGCAGGGCATCTACAAGCGCGACGTCCGCGTCGGGCACAACGCCTGGATCGGCTATGGCGCCTGCCTGCTGCGAGGAGTGACGGTCGGGGACAACGCCATCATCGGCACGAGCGCGGTGGTCACCGCCGACGTGCCCGAGAACGCGGTCGTGGCGGGGATCCCGGCGCGTGTGATCCGCCGCCGGGACGCGCCCAGGACGTTTCGCTGGCGCTGAAGCGCCGCGCCGCGCCGCGCGGGCGGGGCGGCGCAGCGCTGGCCGCCGGGGGCGGGGCGGGAGCGGGGCGGGGCGGGGCGGGGGCGGGGGCGAAATTGGTCCACCATGGACCAAAACCGTCCCCGCGGTCCGAGCGGGCCGGCTCACGCGCGGCAGATGGCCAGGAAGTCAAGCGCCGCGTCCAGTCGCGCCGGGCGCAGCTTGAAGTCGCTGGCGGCGATCGCAGGCGTGAAGCGGTCGTAGAAGGGCTGGGTCACCCGAAGGCGCTTGTGGGCCCGGTCCCACCCCAGTTGCAGCGCCAGTTCGTGCACGCGGAGCTTGCGGGCGTGGAACAGGCCCAGCAGCTCCACGTGCGTGAACACCGACTGGCAGAGCTCCCTGAACTCCTCGGCGCGGTACTCCTTGATGTGCCACGGATTGCCGGACTTGACCGCCCCTGGGGGAGCCAGCGTCAGCAGGTTCGGCGTGGAGACGTAGGCCACGCCCCCGGGCGCGAGCAGGGTGCGGAAGTGACCCAGCACCGCCGCCGTATCCTGCACGTGCTCGATCGTCTGCAGGAACACCACCGCATCCAGGACCCCCGGCTCACCCCAGGTCTCCACCAACCCTCGCTCAAAGCGCAGGTTCGCCGCCCGGTAGCGCAGCCGGGCGTGCTCGTGTGCCTCGGGGTTGGCGTCGACGCCCGTGACGCTTCCCGCGCGCTGGGCCAGGATCTCGCCGCCGTAGCCCTCGCCGCAGGCCATGTCCAGGACGCGTTCGCCGGCCACCCTCCCGGCGATCCACTCGTACACGGCCAGGTGTCGGCGGTACCAGTAGTTCTCGGCCGGAACGTCGGGCAGGGTGCGCTCCCCGGTCAGCTCCAGCGGCGGCACACCGGGGGGCTGGCCCTGTTGAACGAAGGCGTTCACTGACACCGGTGACAGGGTAGTGTGGCGCCCCCATGGAGGCCGTGGTCACGCCCGAGGAGATCCGCGAGGTCAACACGCGATACCACGATGTCGCCGCACCCAGCTACGACTCCAAGTGGGGAATCGACTTCGGCGGCGTCGGCCAGGCTCAGGTCCTCGGGAAGCTGCGCAAGCTCGTCGGGAGCGAGCTCGACCGCGGCTACAGGCGCTGCCTGGAGATCGGCGCCGGCACCGGCTACTTCAGCCTCAACCTGCTGCAGGCGGGCGTGGTCGGGGAGGCGACGTGCACCGACATCTCGCCGGGGATGCTCAGCACGCTCTCCGACAACGCGGGCCGGCTCGGGCTCTCGGTGCGCGCCGTCCGGGCCGACGCCGAGTCGCTGCCATTCGCCAACGGCAGCTTCGACCTCGTGCTGGGGCACGCCGTGCTCCACCACCTGCCCGATCTCGACCGCGCCTTCGCCGAGTTCCATCGCGTGCTGGCGCCCGGCGGCAGGATCGCGTTCGCGGGCGAGCCCTCACGCCTCGGGGACCGGCTGGCGGCGGTGCCCAAGCGGGGCGCGGTGACACTGGCTCCGGCCTGGCGCACCGCGCTGCGCGCGCGACCCGCGCCCTCTCCCGCCGGCCCGGGCGCGGCCGAGGTCGTCGACCACGGCCTGGAGCACTTCGTCGACATCCATGCCTTCGTTCCCTCCGACCTGCGCAGCCATGCCCATGGGGCCGGCTTTGACAGCGTGACGGTGCGCGGCGAGGAGCTCGTGGCCAACTGGTTCGGCTGGTTCAACCGCACACTGGAGGCCATGGCCACGCCCGAGGACGTGCCCATGAGCTGGCGCATGTACGCCTTCAAGGGTTACCTGCTGCTGCAGCGCCTCGACGGGCAGCTCGAGCCGCTGCTGCCCCCGGCGATCTTCTACAACCTGCTCCTGACCGCCCGGCGCCCATCCTAGACTAGGTCAGGTGCCGGACAGGCCCATCCCGGGATTCCCGCTGTTCCCGCTCGGCCTCGTCGCGCTCCCCGGGGAGGCCGTCCCGCTGCACATCTTCGAGGAGCGCTACAAGACGATGATGAACGAGTGCCTCGACGCCGAGCGGGAGTTCGGAATCATCTGGCTCTCCGAGGAGGGGCTGCGGGACATCGGCTGCGCCTGCCGAATCGAGCGGGTGCTGCAGCGCTCCGAGGACGGTCGCTTGAACCTGCTGACGCGGGGAACCACACCGCTGCGCGTGATCGAGCGCCAGAGCCATCTCCCCTACCCAGCCGGGATCGTGGAGCTGCTGGAGGACCGCCACGGGGATGTCGATGCGGAGTTGGGCAATCAGGCGCGGAGTGCCTATGCGGAGCTGGTCCAGCGGGCCACCGACGAGTCCCCTGAGGAGGCAGAGCTGGCCGCGATGGACGCGTACGCGATGGCGGCTAGGGTCGACTTCGGCCTCGACGCCAAGCAGGCCCTACTCGACCTGCGCAGCGAGGACGCACGCCTGCGGCTGGTCACGCGTCTGTTCCGCGCGGCGGTCAAGCGGCTGGACTTCGTCGACCGCGCCCAGGCCCGGGCACGGTCAAACGGCAAGGTCCGCCTGGGCTGAGCGCCCTGGTGTCAGGTGGCGTTGTAGATCACCATCGCCGCGCCGAACACGAGGCAGTAGACGGCAAACGGCGTCAACGTGCGGGACTTGAAGTACCGGGTGAGGAAGTGCACGGTCACGATCGCGGTGGCCGCGGCGCACACCGCGGCGATCACCGCCGCTCCCCGGATCCCGTTTCCCAGCGGCCCGGTCAGGTCGCCCACCTTGTAGACCCCGGCGGCGAGGATCGGCGGGGTGGCCAGCAGGAAGGCATACCGAGCCGAGTCGCTGTGATCGAGCCCGCGTCCCAGCCCCGCGGTCATGCACACGCCGTCGCGGCTGATGCCGGCGATCAGCGCGGTGCTCTCGGCCACGCCGATCAGGCCCGCCTCGCGGAGCTCCAGGGTGTCCAGCCGCCGTCCGCCCTCGGACTTCGTCCCCTGGCGGACGGCGAGCTCACGGACCTCCGAGCGCTTGCGAAAGCGCTCGGCCGAGAACAGCACGAAGCCGTTGACAATCAGGAAGATGGAGGCAGCCAGCGGCTTGGCCAGGGCAACGCGGATCGGATGCTCCAGTGCCAGTCCTAGAATCCCGACCGGGATCGTGGCAGCGATGATCAGCCACGCCAGCCGCTCGGTCGGCGCCTCGATCCGTCGCTTGCCCACGGTGGCGAAGAAGGCCCGGATGATCGCCACCCAGTCTTTCCAGAAGTAGATCAGCAGCCCGATCGCGCTGCCGACGTGCAGCATCACCACGAAGGCCAGCCACGGCGACTCCGACTGCGACTGCCAGGCGACGATGTTGTGCCAGCCGAACAGGTTGGGGAAGATCACCGTGTGGCCCAGGCTGGAGACGGGAAACAGCTCGGTGGCGCCCTGGAGAACCCCCAGCACGATCGCCTGGAAGGTCGTGATCAGGTTGTGGCTGGCAGCAAGGGCGAGCACGACGCGCGGAAGGCTAGCTGTCCGGCTTAAGCGATGCTGAACGCCCCGTCCCCGGCGCTCAGCCGGGCAGCCCGCAAACCTGCTGCGCGGTCTGGACGGCGAACAGCTCCGCCCGGGCCAGCTCCCGGTGGGCGGCTGCGCCCGTGTCGGCAAAGGCCACGGTTCCGTCCTGGAGCTTGATCGTGAAGCTGTAGACGCTGCCCGCCCGGGGGGGGAGGCGCAGTCTCGCCTTGGCGTCCTTGTCCAGGTCGACGGCCAGGTCCCGGGCCGCTATCAGCAGCGCATCGGAGATGGGCTTGGCGGCGGCGCCGTTGCAGCTGACGGTGCCGCCGTCGCCGACCAGCAGCGTCAGCGGCCGGCCACCGCCCTGACGATGCAGCAGGAACAGGTCAGCGGACTGCACACCGAAGCCACAGCCGGCCAGCGCTCCCGCCGCCATCGGGACGAGCAGGACGAGCCGCAGCGGCCAGCTTCTCCCGAGCCGGCTCACCCCCTCACCACGATCGCCTCGCCCCCGCGCCGCGGGTCTCCACCCCCCCAGAAGCCGCCGGCGCCGTCAGCCTCGGCGACCTGCACGCCCCCGAAGAACAGGTTGCGGGCCCGGAAGCGGCCGATCGTGCGTCCGGCCCGCTCCAAGGCCTCGACGTTGAGGCCCGGCTCGGCGTACACCACCCCGTCCTCGGAGTGCAGCCGGGGGGCCTGTACCGCCTCGGGAGCGCGCAGACCCTCGTCGACCACTCGGATGATCATCTGCATGATCGCCGAGCGGATGCGGTTGGAGCCGGCGCTGCCCAGGACGAGCTCGGGGCGGCCATCGTGCAGCACGGCGGTGGGCGCCATCATGCTGGGCAACCGCCGCCCCGGCGGGAAGCGATGAAAGCCGAGCGGGTTCAGGTCCTGCTCGCCGAGCATGTTGTTCAGGTGCACTCCGGTTCCGGGGACGATCACCCCCGAGCACGACCCGTTGGAGCAGGTCACCGAGCAGGCCCAGCCCTCGCCGTCGATCACCGCGATGTGGGTGGTGGAGCCCAGAGGCCCCCCGTGTCCGAGGAACCGCTCCATGAACTTCGGGTCGTCGAGGCCCTCCAGGAACTCGGGCGTCCGCTCGGACTGGGTCCGCTCCATGACCTCGACGATCCGCTCGCAGCTGGGCGGCCCGGCCGCGGCGTCGAGCAGGCCGAGCGCTCGCGCGATCAGGATCCCGCCCGCCGAGGGCGGCGGGTTGGTCAGGACCTCTCGGCCGCGGTAGCGCACTCGCGCCGGCTCGCGGTCGATCACGCGGTAGGCGCGCAGGTCCGTATCGGTCAGCAGCCCGCCGCGCGCGCCCACCCAGTCGGCGATGGCGCTGCCCAGGTCACCGCCGTAGAACGGCGCCGGGCCCTCCTGCGCCAGCCGCTGCAGCGCGACCCCCAGCTCAGGCTGGCGGAGGCACTCACCCGCCCGCAGCAGCAGCCCCTGCGGCGCGAACAGGTCCCGCGCCTCGGGCGTGGAGGTGACGATGCCGTCGAGGATCTCGATCAGGTAGGCCTGCAGGGGGGTGACCGTCACCCCGTCTCGGGCCAGCGCGGCGGCGGGCTCCACCAGCTCGGCCAGCGGCAGCCTTCCGAAGCGCCGCGACGCCTCGCACACCCCCAGGGGCACGCCGTAGGTCCCCGCCGATGCCGCGCCGATGTTGAAGACCTGGAGCGCATCGCCGAACGAGACGCTGATCGGGATCAGATCGGCGCGGGCGGCCGCATCGGCCCCGCGGCCGGGCGCCTCGACGAAGAAGTCGAGCAGCACCGGTGGCCGGTCCGGCGCCACCACCAGCATGTAGCCGCCGGCGCCCAGGCCGGTGAGCAGCGGCTCGCAGACAAAGGAGGCGAGCATTGCCCCCAACGCCGCGTCCACCGCGTTTCCCCCGGCCCGCAGCGCATCGGCCCCCGCCCGGGCACAGAGCGGATGGCCGGCGGCGACGACGCCGAGCTGAGGCTCGGCCACGCCGGGCTACCGCCGGGGGATGAACTCCGGAACGTCCAGCTCCATGGCCGAGGCCGGCTGGCGCTCGCGGATACGGCTGACGCGTGGCTCGCCGCGCGGCTCGCGCAGGGTCGGCCGCGACTCCGCCCGCCGCCGCTCGCGGAGCGGCGGCCTGACCTCGGAGGAGGAGGAGGGGCGGCTCGCACCGGCGCCCGGGCGCTCCTGCGGCTGGCGCCGCGGACGACCGTTGCCATATCCAGTGGCTACTACGGTGACCCATACCTGGTCATCGAGCTTCTCGTCGACCATCGCGCCGAAGATGATGTTGGCATCGGGGTGCGCAGCCTCGGCGACGGCCTTGGCCGCCTCGTTGACCTCCCACAGGGAGATGTCGCGGCCGCCGGTTATCGAGAGCAGGATCGAGCGAGCGCCCTCCATGCTCGTCTCCAGCAGCGGCGAGGCCACGGCCTCCTCGGCAGCATCAATGGCGCGCCGCTCCCCCGTGCCCATGCCGATGCCCAGCAACGCGTTGCCCGCGTTGGACATGATCGTCCGCACGTCGGCGAAGTCCAGGTTGATCAGCCCCGGCAGGGTCACGAGATCGGAGATCCCCTGCACGCCCTGGCGCAGCACGTCGTCGGCGACGCGGAAGGCCTCCACCATCGAGGTGTTGCGGTCCAGCACGGACAGCAGCCTGTTGTTGGGGACCACGATCAGGGTGTCGACCTCGGCCGCCAGCGCGTCGATCCCGACCTCGGCCTGGTCCCGGCGCCTGGAGCCCTCGAACTGGAAGGGCCGGGTGACGATCCCGACCGTCAGCGCGCCGAGCTCCCGCGCGATCTGTGCCACCACCGGCGCGGCGCCGGTGCCCGTGCCGCCGCCGGCGCCCGCCGCGATGAACACCATGTCCGAGCCGCGCAGGAGCGCCTTGATCCGGTCGTACTCCTCGCGCGCGGCCAGCCGTCCCAGATCCGGGTCCGAGCCCGAGCCCAGACCGCGGGTGATCGCCTCGCCGATGTGCAGCGTCTCGTGGGCGTCTGACTGCTGGAGGGACTGCAGGTCGGTGTTGATGGCCAGGAACTCGATCCCCTCGACCTCGGCCTCCACCATCCGGTTGACGGCGTTGACCCCGGCGCCGCCGACTCCGACCACGCGCAGCACCGGTGTGCCCACCGGACGCGGTGCGCCAAAGGCGTCCCCGGCGCGCTCCGGGCGCGCGTAGACGTCGGGCTCGGGGGCCGGGGCCGGGGCCGCGGGTCGCTCGAGCACGTTCTCCGGAATGTCGGAGGAAAAAGCGTGGCGGAGCCGCTCCTGGGGCGAGGGGATCTGGGGCGGATCCTCTGGGGGCGTCGGCGGCGCCTGGAAGGAGGGATGGGGGAGATTCGCCTCGACGCTGGCCGGGACGCTCTCCTGCTCACTCCCCTCGGCATCCTCGGTGGTCTTGCGGAACAGGGCCGCCAGCGGCCCCTCACGCATGCTCGCGCGTTTACCGGTTGGCATTCTGGAGTATCTCCTTCGCGAGCTGCCTGTAGGCGTGGGCGGCCAGACCGTCCGGATCGTACTTCAGTACCGACATTCCCTTTACCGGCGCTTCGGCAAACCGGACCGTCTTGCGGATCCGGGAGGTGAACACCTGATCGCCAAAATTCTCCTCCAGCAGCTCGATCGCCTCCTTGGCGTGCAGCGTCCGCGTATCCACCAGCGTCGGGAGGATGCCCTCGATGACCACGTCGGGGTTCAGGTTCTCACGAATCATGGCCAGCGTGTTCTGGAGTTGGACCAGGCCGCGCATGGACAGATACTCGCACTGCACGGGGACGATCACCTTGTGCGCCGCCGTCAGCGCGTTGATCGTCAGCAGTCCGAGACTCGGCGGAGTGTCGATGAAGACGAAGTCGTAGTCCTCCTCCACCTCGCGCAGGGCCTTCTGCAGGGCGCGCTCGCGCCCGATCATCGTCGACATGGCGATCTCGGCCCCGGCGAGGTCGATCGAGGCGCAGGCGACGTCCACCTCGCGCCGGCGGATGACCTCGCGGATCGAGGTTCGGTGCGCGAGCACATCGAACATCGACTTCTGCAGCGTGTCGGGATCGATGCCCTGCGACATCGTCAGGTTGCCCTGCGGATCCATGTCGCAGCACAGCACACGGTGGCCCTCCTCGGCGAAGGCCACGGCGAGGTTCAGCGCGGTTGTGGTCTTCGCGACGCCGCCCTTCTGGTTGGCGAAGGCGATCACCTTGCAGCTCTTGGCGCTCACGGGAGGCTCCGATGCTCAGGGGAACTCATCAGCGGCTGTATTCGCAGCGCGCGCGGCAAATCCTCTGCGGAGCGTCCGGCGCGGTGCCGTCGCCTACCATCGCCGCGTGCGCGGGCTCCTGGATCGCCGCCTGATCTTCGTCACCGGTAAGGGCGGCGTGGGGAAGTCGACGGTCGCGACCGCCCTGGGGCTGCTGGCCTCCCGACACGGGCTGCGCACGATCGTGGCCGAGCTCGCCGGCCAGCGTCGCACCCTGCAGGCCTTCCAGCAGGAGGGCGCGCCCTTCGAGGAGGTGAAGCTGGCCCCCGGCCTGTTCTCGATCTCCATCGATCCCCAGCACGCGATGGAGGAGTACCTGAGGGTCAAGACCGGCGCCGTGGGCCACGTGCTCGCCTCCAGCAAGCTGTTCTCGGCCTTCGCCATGGCCACGCCGGGGATGCGCGAGCTGCTCAGCATCGGCAAGATCTGGGAGCTGGCCCAGCTGCAGCGGCGCACGCGGGGGGCGGCGCCGTATGACCTGGTGATCGTCGACGCACCGGCCACCGGCCACGGCGTCGGGATCCTGAAGACGCCGCGCACGTTCGCCGACATCGCCCGGGTGGGCCCGATCGCCCACCAGGGCCGCGCGATCGCCCAGACGATCGCCGACCGCAGCTTTACCGCGCTGGTCGCCGTGGCCACCGCCGAGGAGATGCCGGTAAACGAGACCCTGGCGATGCGTGAGGCAGCCGACCGTGAGGGACTCGGGCTGCACGGCGTGGTCCTCAACGCGGTCTACCCGCGCCGGTTCGGCGAGGAGGAGGCGCAGCAGCTGCGCTCGCTGCTGCCCGGCACCGGTTCCCCCGCCGCCCATGCCGCGCTGCGCGCCGCCCTCTCCGAGCATGCCCGGGTCCAGATCCAGGAGCAGCAGCGCGAGCGGCTGCGCGACGGGCTGGGGACGGAGCTCGTGGAGCTGCCCTACCTGTTCGCCGCCGAGCTGGGCCCCGAGCACCTGGGCCTCCTGGCCGACGTGCTGGCGGGTGCGATCGACGGGCAACCGCTGCCGTGAGCGTCGCCGAGCTGCTGGAGGGCAAGCGCGTGTGCGTCTGCGGCGGCGCCGGGGGCGTGGGCAAGACAACGACCTCGGCCGCCGTGGCCCTGGGCATGGCCGCACGCGGGGCCCGGGTGGCCGTGGTGACGATCGACCCCGCCCGGCGCCTGGCCAACGCGCTGGGGCTGGAGGCGCTTGACAACGAGCCCACCCGCGTGGCGCCGGAGCGCCTGGCGGCCGCGGGGCTGGAGGTCAAGGGAGAGCTCTGGGCGATGATGCTCGACCCCAAGCGGACCTTCGACGAGCTGATCGACCGGGTCGCGCCCACGGCGCAGCGCGCGGAGGAGATCAAGGCCAACCGCGTCTACCGCGAGCTCTCCACCGCCGTCGCCGGGTCGCAGGAGTTCACTGCCGTGGCCAAGCTCTACGAGCTAGACCTGGAACAGCACTTCGATCTGCTGGTGCTGGACACGCCGCCATCGCGCAACGCGCTCGACTTCCTCGACGCCCCGGGGCGCCTGACCTCGTTCCTGGAGGGCCGCGCACTGCGGACCTTCATGCGCCCCACCGGCGTGGGCATGCGGATCCTCGGGCGCGGCGCCAGCCCCGTCCTGGGCGCGCTGCGCCGCGTCACCGGGATCGATCTGCTCAGCGACCTGAGCATCTTCTTCGCCCTGCTGGGCGACATGACCGAGGACTTCCGCGTCCGCGCCGAGCGGGTGGAGGCGATGCTGCAGGCGCCGAGCACCGCGTTCCTGGTGGTGACATCGGCGGGCAGCGACACCGCCGAGGAGTCGATCTGGTTCGGCCGCACGTTGCAGCAAACGGGGCTGCCCTTCGGTGGGGTGATCGTCAACCGCGTGCACCACGACCTGCTCGGCGAGCTGGACCCCGGGCAGGTGCACGCGCAGCTGCCCGACCAGCTGGGGGCGGACCTGAGCACGCGCGTGATCGAGAACCTGCGCGACTACCACGTCCTCGCCCAGCGCGACGAGCGCAACATCGCCCGCCTGGCCCGCGGGCTGGGTGAGCCACCGATGCTGCTGGTCCCCCATTTCGACGACGACGTCCACGACATCGAGGGGCTGCTGCGCGTCCACCGTTACCTGTTCGCCTCGGCCGAGGAGCGTTCCCGCCTGATCGCCGACGTCGTGGCGTGATCAAACCCGGCCAAACGCCGCCAAACGCACGTTCTCCTCCCCCGAGCCGCTCCACCCGCTCCAGCTCATGACCAGCGCGCGCCACTGCTCCTCGGGGACGGGCGCGGACGGATCGCCGGCCAGCAGCTGCAGGCGGCGTTCGTGCAGCAGCTCCCAGACCGCCTGCTCGGCGAGCGCCAGCCGTTCGCTGACGCGCTGCTGGGGCCAGTGCGCGCCGGCCAGCTCCGCCGCCAGCCCGAGGGCGGGTGGCTCGGCACCGCACAGGGCGAGCAGCTCCTGCTTGAGCGCCTCCAGCGCCTCGCCGCCGCCGTGCGCGCGGCGCGCCCCGTCGAGCGTCACCTCGGTCACGTCCTCGCCAGAGCGCATCGCCTGCTGCCATCCGCGGCCCATGCCGAGCTCACCGGCTGCCAGCTCCGGGCCGCTGATGACCGTCAGCCGGGCCTTGCGGGGCGAGAACTCCCGCTGCGCCCGCTCCACGTCGCGCCCGGCGACCCACGGCGTCAGGATCTGCGTCCGGAGCTCCTCCTCGGAGAGGTTGAAGGCCCGCGCGGTGTGGGGAAACTGACGCAGCTCGATGTGGAACACGCTGGTGGGCAAGCTCAGAGGTCCGCAAGCTGGAGGCTACCGAGGTCGATCCCCGGTCCGGTCGCCCGGGAGGCGGGTATCAGCTCACTGGTGACCACACCGGCAGTTGCGGTGATCCGTTCGACGATGCCGTACAACTCGCCGATCCGCTCGGGGGCATCCACGACCACGGTGAGGACCGGAACACGACGGCGCAGCTGCCAGAACGAGTCGCCGTGGGGCGGCTGGGGCAGCTGGTAGCCCCACAGGCCACGCAGGCAGGTGGCACCCCGCGCTCCGGCACGGCGCAGCGCCCGTATCAGCGCGGCGTGCTGGGGGTGCTCGCCGTACCGGCTCGCCTCCTCGGTCTGGATCATCAGCTTCTGCCAGATCTCCCGCCCTGAGCCGTCGCGCCCCGGGGGGCGGTGGGGCTCCTGGACGGCCGCCCCCTGACGGCGGCACAGCCGCACGCGCTCGAGCGTGCTCAGTGTCGCAGCGCCGATCGAGTCCAGCTCCCTCAGCGCACTCCCCAGCCGGTCGTGCTCCGCGATCCCGATGATCATCACCGGTACCTCCGGGTTGGCCGAGAGGAAGCCGGCCCGCTGACGGACGCCGTCCAGGGTGCCGTCCAATCCCAGCAGCACGGTGGCCGCGCTCAGCTCGTGGCGGTGCATGATCTCGACCGCGACCCGGTGCCACGGAGCGCCGTCGACGCGTCGATGGCGGCCGGCGTAGAGGGTCAGCTTGCCGGCGCCGTCCTGCGCAAGCGCTTGCGGGGAGGCCACCCGCGCCCGTTCCAGCGTCAGCAGACCATCGAAACGCAGCTCCTGCACGTCTGCGAGCGCGCCTTGAATGGCGTCCGGGGCATCGACCGCCACCGCCGCCAGCGGCAGGTCCTCGGAGAGCGTCAGGAGCCTGTCGTCACGCACGTGGTGCTTGACGCCGAAGCCCTCCGCGCCCCGCAGCACGAGGCTGGTGTGGATCCCGCGGCGGCCGAAGATCTCGGCCAGGACGTCGCTGAGAAAGCGCCCTCCGGCACGGTCGCGCTCGCCGAAGTAGGCGGTGAGCTTGAGCAGCTCCCCGTTCACAGCTGCGCTCCGACTCTCATCCCGGCCCACGCCAGCGCCACTCCCAGGACGAGGCTGAGGACGAGGTTCAGCGCCCCCAGGTGGTACTCGCCATCCTCCAGGAGCCGATGGGTCTCGTACACCCACGTGCTGAACGTGGTGAAAGCCCCGATCAGGCCCGTGCCCAGCAGGCTGAGGGCGTCAGCGTCGCGCAGCGCGCCGGCCAGCACACCGAGCACGAGCGCCCCGGAGAGGTTGACCGCCAGCGTGCCGAAGGGAAAGGAGCCGCCCGCGCGTGCCGTCACGGCGCCGTCGAGCAGGAGGCGGAGCACGGCCCCGGTTCCGCCGAGCAGGGCGATTCCGGCGAGGACCGGCAACGTCATCGCAGCAGGCCGCCGCGCCGGACCAGGTTGGAGGCCGCCATCACGGCGATCATGCCGCCGGTCAGGCTGGCGGCGGCGTAGCCGAGCGCCAGTGCCGGCGAGCTGTGATCGAACATCCGCACCAGCTCCAGCTGCATCGTCGAGAACGTGGTCAACCCGCCACACAGGCCGGTGGCCAGGAACGGCCGGCGGTAGGCCGAGGGCGGCAGGCGCTCCTGCAGCCGGGTGGCGAAGAAGCCGAGCATGAACGCTCCCACCAGGTTGACGGCGAACGTCCCCCACGGCCACCGGCCGGGCACGCTGGGCAGCAGCTCCGTGACCTTCGCACGCGCCACCGCGCCGATCGCGCCGCCGGCGAATACGGCGGCCAGCTCGCGCAGGTCGGAGCTCACGGCCCCGCGACCCGCCTCACTGGCTCTGCGCCGATTGCTCCTGGTAGCGCCGCCTGGAGTCCTCGATCGTGCGAATCGCCTTGGCGCGGTCGCCCCACCCCTTGACCTCCGAGTGGCGCTCGGCGTCGAGGTCCTTGTAGACGGCGAAGAAGTGCATGATCTCCCGGCGGGTGTGCTCGGGCAGGTCCTCGATCTCCTCCAGAACATTCCAGCCCTCGTCGTGCAGGGGGACGCAGACCACGGTGTCGTCGACGCCGTGCTCGTCCTCCATCTCAAACAGGCCGATCGGCTTGACCGGCACGATGCACCCCGGAAACGTGGGCTCCGAGAGGCACACGATCACGTCGAGGGGGTCGTCGTCGAGCGCGAGCGTCTCGGGAATGAAGCCGTAATCGGCGGGATAGACGACCGAGGGCATCAGGTAGCGGTCCAGCCGGATGGCACCGAGCTCGTGGTCGTACTCGTACTTGTTGCGGCTCCCCTTGGGGATCTCCACGATGCAGATGAGCTCGTCGGACATCCCGTCTCAGTTCATCTCGCCCCGCGCGATGGCCTCACAGGCCACGCAGCGCGGCCACGGCGGGTTCCAGGGGAATCCGGTGACGTCGACGCCGCAGAGCGCGACGTCGGGGTCCGCCTCGGTCACGAGATGGCAGACCTCCTTGATCCCGTCGTCCCCGATCCGAGGTCGATTCAGGCAGTGGGGGTGGACGTTCGGGGCCCGCACGGGCGCCCGCGGCGAGCTAGACCTGGACACTGCGCTCGCGCAACCAGGCTGCGACCTCCACGGGCGGGTGGCCCTTGGTCTCCACCGCGCAGTGGACCACCTGCGCGAGCGTCACGGGTGCCGGTTCAGTGGGCATGAGCCCTGGTCATACCCTCCACGACGCGCACGAGAAACAGGACGAGCGGGCCGGAGCCCGCTCGTCCAAGTTGCGGTCGCGCTCCCCCTGACTACGTACGAGCCCCAGGACTTACATGTTGTGCCTGGTGGGCATAACACTCCCGGTCCCGTGGGAACCGAGTAGGGAGCGGCCGCTGACGCAGCGTAGCGCCAGTCAGCGGGGCTGACGAAGCTTGCCGCTAGGCGGCGACGGTGACGGCCTCGGCCAGGATCCCGTCCGCGACGGCGCAGAGATCGGGATCCAGGTGGCCGCAGACGACGTCTCGCAGCAGTGCCCGCAGGTGCTCGGCGATCTCCGCCACCAGCGAATCGACCCCCGTCTGTGCCGGTGCCAGTCCCGCGATCACCGCCCGCTCCAGCGAGATCACGTGCGCAGTGCGCTCGGCCAGGCCCGCTCTGCGCTCGGTGGGCGCGCACAGGACCGCCAGACGACCGGCCAGCCGCCCGCTGTGCGGGCCCTCAGGCTCCAGCAGCGCCCGCAGCGCCAGCAGGTGGTCGGTGAGAGCCTCGAACGGCGCCAGCCGCTCGCATCCCATCTCAAAGCGCGCCAGCGCCCAGGCCAGCTCGCCGCGCGTCGGCACCCGCCGGGCGACCAGGTTCCAGAACGCCCGCAGCTCGTCGGTCTGAGCGGCGCTCACCAGGGTCAGCAGCCCGGGGCGCCCGCTACCGCCGAAGGCCACCGGACGCCACACGCCGGTGTCGGCCCGGACCCAGGCCAGCGGCCCGAGCGCGTAGCCACCCCGCTGCCACAGCCGCAGCGCGGTGAGGACGCGACGGAAGCGCCCGCGTGCCAGCGAGACCGGTCCGCGGGCGTCCCGGTGCCGATCGACCCTCAGCACCGCCAGCACGTTCGGCTCTCGGGATCCATCGAGGCTGGACGTGCCCCAGATCGCCTCCGCCGGAGCGTCACCGAGCAGCTCTCCGGGCAGCAGCGACAGTCCCTCGCCGAACTCCAGTTCACCGATCGCGGGATCGAGCCCGATTCCGAGCACCGGCGCCACCACGGTGGCCACCGAGCGACCCTCGTAGAGCGCGCGCTCCAGCTCCTCATAGGCCCGCTGGAAGCGGGCGAGATCGAAAGTGAAGTCACTGCGCTCGGCAAAGACGCGGGCCAGGAACGCCTGCAGGACGGCCTCTGCCAGCCGCTGGGGGTCAGCGGGCGCCGGCGTCGCCCCCCGCTGATCCAGGTAGGTGTCGATGCCCTCCGGCGCACGCACCGCGCGGGCCGCCGCCCCGTAGCTGCTCAGCGCCGTGAGGCGAGGAAGCCACTGGTCGATGAAGCGGTCGGTGAGGGGCCGGTAGCAGTAGAGCGCCGCGCGGCCGCCCGCCCGGGTCTGATCGACCTCGAAGGGGACCTCCGCGCCGGCGGCGGTCTCAGCTGCCAGCGCCGCGGCGGCGTCGGTGGTGAACGCGTGCAGCGCGCCGTGCAGGATGGAGTTGTGCACAGGCGCGGATTCGCGCCGGGAAAACCGCTTCCTGCCGGCGGGTCAGCCGTTGCACCGCGGCCCACCATGGGTCGTGGCCACCGCGCGGTTCTGTTTCAGGCGGCGGCGCCGACGGGCTCGCGCTGGGCGAGCTCGTGCGCGTCCAGGTCCGGCTCGCCGCATTCGGCGCCGAGCCAATGCTTGCCGTAAGCGCGCATGTCCTCGATCAGCGGCACCAGCGCCCGCCCCTTCTCGGTCAGCGCGTACTCGACCCGCGGCGGCACCTCCGGGTACATCTGCCGCTCGACGATCCCCTCCTCCTCCAGGGCGCGCAGCCGCAGCGACAGCGTGCGGGGACTGATGCCCTGCAGCGAGCGCTCCAGCTCGCAGAACCGGGAGCGGTTCTCGGCCAGGTCGCGGATCACCAGCAGCGTCCACTTGCCGCAGACGATCTCCGCGGTGCGGCAGACCGGGCAGCTCTCGTTCACAGCCATCGCAACTCATTCTAGCGCAACACTTCAGGAACTGAAGCATGGAGCGCGCCCGGAGGCCGCCCAGGGCTTGCCCGGCGGATCGTCGCTTACGCCGGCACCGGTGGCGGCGGCCCGGTACTGCCCGTGCGCGGTGGCCCGAGGCTGGGGGCCGGCCTCGGGGTGAGTGGGGAGACGGTAGCGCTCGGCCGGGCGGCGGGGGTTTCGGACTCCTCCCGTGGCGCGCCGGCCAGATCCTCCATCGAAGTGCTCGTCCTGCCCTCAGAGGCGACCAGGAGCTTGAAGTCGTGCGGGCTCGATGCCACCCGGAGGGCGTCCTTCATCGACACTCGCCCGGCCTGGAAGTGACGCAGCAGCGCCTGGTCGAAGGTCTGCATGCCGTAGTACTCGCCTTCGGCGATGACCTCGTGCAAGCGTCCAGTCTGCTCGGGGTCGACGATCATGTCTCGAGCGCGGCCGGTCACCTTGAGGATCTCGCACACCGCCACCCGGCCGCCGCCGTCGGGCGTGGGCACCAGCCGCTGCGAGACGACGCCCTTGAGCGTGCCGGCCAGCATCGCCCGGGCCTGACCCTGCTCGTGCGGGGGAAAGAAGTCGAGGATCCGGTTGACGCTCTCGGTGGCGTCGAGGGTGTGCACGGTGGAGAGCACGAGGTGACCGGTCTCCGCGGCCGACAGCGCGGTGCGCACTGTCTCCTCGTCGCGCATCTCGCCGATCAGGATGACGTCGGGGTCCTGGCGCAGGACCCGCCGCATGGCCTTGGCGAACGAGCCCGTGTCCATCCCCACCTCACGCTGGTTGATGATCGACCGCCGGTCGGTGTGCAGGTACTCGATCGGGTCCTCGATCGTGACGATGTGGCGGGCCTTGGAGGCGTTGATGTGGTCGATGATGGCCGCCAGCGTGGTCGACTTCCCCGACCCGGTGGTGCCCGTCAGCAGGATCAGGCCGCGCTCCTCCTCGGCCAGGTCCTCGATCACCGGCGGCAGGCCGAGCTCGTCGACCCTGCGCACCGAGAAGGGGATCACGCGGGCGACGATCGAGATCGATCCGCGCTGGCGGAAGGCGTTGACGCGGAAGCGCGCCAGCCCGGGCACCGCGTGGGCGAAGTCGACCTCTCCCTCACGCTCGAACTCCGTCAGCCGCTCCGGATGCTCGGCCAGCATCTCCCGCAGCACCCGCTCGGCGTCGTCAGGCTGGAGCACCTCCCAGCCCTCGATCGCCGCCAGGTTCCCGTGGATCCGGGCCACCGGGCGCGAGCCGACCTTCAGGTGGAGGTCAGAACCCTCCTCCACGACCACGAAGCGCAGCGCATCCTGAAGAACGAACATCCGCACGGTTCATCGGCCGGCGGGCGCAGAGGCTTGAGCGTCAGGCCACGTCTCTGAGCTTCTGGGCCTCGGCGAGCGACTGCAGCTTCTTGAGCGACTGGTTCTCGATCTGCCGGATCCGCTCGCGCGTGACGTTGAACGTCCGCCCCACTTCGTCCAGCGTGCGAGGATGCTCGCCGCCGAGGCCGTAGCGCAGCTCGAGGACGCGGCGCTCGCGGTAGCTGAGGTTCTCGAGCGCCTCGCGCAGGGCCTCCTTGGTGAGGATCTCCGCGGCCCGCTCGTAGGGCGACTCGGCCCGCTCGTCGGCGATGAACTGTCCGAACTCGGACTCCTCCTCGTCACCCACGGGCTTCTCCAGGGATACCGGCGCCTGGGCGGAGCGCTTGATCGACTCCACCTCGTCGGGCTCGATTCCGGTGACCTCGGCGATCTCCTCGGCGGTGGGCTCGCGCCCGAGCTCGGTGACCAGCTTGCGCTCGGCGCGGCCGATCTTGTTGAGCTTCTCCACCACGTGGACGGGGATGCGGATCGTGCGCGCCTTGTCGGCCAGCGCCCGCGCGATCGCCTGGCGGATCCACCAGGTGGCATAGGTGGAGAACTTGAAGCCCTTGCGGTAGTCGAACTTCTCAGCGGCGCGGACGAGGCCGAGCGTCCCCTCCTGGATCAGATCGAGGAACGGGAGGCCCTGGTTGCGGTAGTTCTTGGCGATCGAGACCACCAGGCGCAGGTTGGACTCCACCATCTTCTGCTTGGCGTCGAGGTCACCGCGCTCGATCCGCTTGGCCAGGTCGACCTCCTCCTGGGCGGTCAGCAGGCGCACCTTGCCGATGTCCTTGAGGAACAGCTGCAGCGAGTCGGTGGTCATGTCCGGCTTGAGGTCAAGCGTCGTCTTGGTCTTGCGCCGGCCACGCTTGTCGGGAGCCCGCTCCACCTCGGTGACCGCGAGCGCCGGATCCACCTCCTCCACCAGCTCGATCTCAGCTCGCTCGAGGAAACCGTGCAGCTCCTCCACGTCGGCCTCGTCGAGGTCCAGCTCCGAGACGGCACCGGCGATCTCCGCGTAGGTGAGAACGCCGAGCTGCTGTCCGCGATTGACGAGGCCCTTGATCTCTTCGAGTTCCTGCAGTTCCGCTACTGACATTCCGTTCCGTTTCCGTCGTCTGCGCCGGTCGCTGGACACGCCCTGGCTGGAAGATGAGAGCAACAGGCTCGCCCCGCAGGACGTAGATCTGCTAGCCAAACATATCGCTGCGAGTGTAGCCACTCGCGGGAGGTTGCTCCCAACCTATACCGAGAAGTCGAGCTTTCAGTTTCAGTCCGCTTGGCGACGCCGCCTGACGCGGTGCGCGATGATGTGCGGGCGATGAGCGAGGAACGCCGGTCAGAGGTCCTCAGCGGCTTGCCACGAACGCGCCCGCACCGCCGCAGTGACAAGCGCGCGCGACCGCAGGCGCTTGTTGCGCCGGCGCACGACAGCGCGCCGGCGCCCGCAGGCTCGCCCTCGCCCGGTCCCCAAGCCGCGGCGAAGCCGCGCGCCAAGGCCTCCGCCGGGGCCGCGGCCAAGCCTCGCGCCAAGGCCTCCGCCGGCAGGAAGCCGGCCGCGGCGCGGCCCGCGACCGGGACCCGCGCCTCGGCTGCCAAGACCTCCCGGCCACGGCCCCCGGCCGCCCCTCCCCCGGAGCCGGCCGGCTCGCAGCACCTCCTGGGCACGGCCGCCCAGGCCGCCGCCGAGCTGGCAGAGATCGGCGTCTCGGTCGGTACCCGCAGCCTGCGCCGGGTGCTCTCCCGGCTGCCTCGAATCTAGCCGCCCCAGACCCGTCCGAAGCGCTGTCGTATACTGCGGGACTCGATGCCGAGCGGTCGCCCCTCCGGGGACGGCCGGCGGGGGAACCACTTGCGGACCTGGGTCCGCGGGGGCGAATCGACTCTGTAAGGAGCCGTAGCGCTTTACCGGCGCGAGCCCGTCAGCTCACCCCGTAGGCCCCAAGCGAACCGAAGGGACCCGTCTGACGTGCGTAGTCGCGCCAAGCTGCATGTGCATGCTCTGCCCCTGCTGATCGCGGGCACCCTCCTGGCGGTCCCCGCGGGGGCGGCGGCCTCGGGCACCTCCTCCTCAGCCGGCTCCGGCGGGGGGGGACTGGCCCCGCCCACCTCTCCCTCCAGTCCGGCGAGCTCGCCGGGCAGCACGGGCCCCGTTACCGGCCTCCCCGTTACCGGCCCCCCTGTGGCGGTGCGCCCGGGGAACGCGCGGGTCCAGGCCAGCGGCGACGGGATCACCATCGTCACCCGAGCCTCGGCGCTGCTCCGCAGCCGGATGCGCTTCAGCGGCACGGTCTCCTCCACCGGTCGCCGGCTGGCGGTGGAGATAGAGCGCAGCAGCCGGCAGACCGGAGGCAGCTGGGTACCGACGACGCAGGCCGCGCTCCGGCCAGACGGCAGCTTCACCGCCGTCTGGCCCACCAACCACATCGGACGCTTCGCCATCCGCGCCGTGCTCGTGCGCAGTCGCGGGGGGATCAGCCGCGCCACGCCCACCTCACCGGCGCTCACGGTCACCGTCTACCGCCCCTCCGTCGCCACCTTCTACGGGCCTGGCTTCTTCGGCCAGCGCACCGCGTGCGGACAGATCCTCCGACGCTCGACGCTCGGGGTGGCCAACCGAACGTTGCCGTGCGGGACACCGGTCTCGCTGCTCTACCACGGGCGCACGATCGTGGTGCCGGTGATCGACCGCGGGCCCTACGCCAACGGCGCGGATTGGGACCTGACCTCCGCCACGGCGACCGCGCTTGGGATCAGCGGCACCGAGACAATCGGCGCCGTGTCGCTGCCGCACTAGCCCGACTGCACAGCACGACAACCGTCCGCTTCCCGATCTCGTTGACGTGTGTTCGGCTCCACGCGGAACAACACGACATCCGATCTGGTTTGGGGTGCGGGTGAGGTGTTGTGCACGGCGAGCCGCGGCCCCGGCTTTCAGCCCTCGAGCGAGACGGCGGCGTAGCCAGCCACGCCCGTGCCGCTGGCCGAGGCGAGCAGGCACGCCTCCTCGGCGCCTGCTACCAGTCCCTCTACGTCGTCGGCGCCCTCGCTCCACACCGCGAAGCCGACACTGATCGCCAGCGGGGCTCCACGCCACGGCACCGCGGAGTGAACCGCGGCCACGGCCCGCTCGCCGAGCGCCTGCGCCCCGCTGCGGCCAGTGTCACGCGCTATCACCCAGATCCTGGTGTCGGTCTCCTGGGCGAGGATGTCCTGGTGGCGCACGACGGTACGCACGGCCTGCAGGAAACGCCCGGTGGTGGCGCGCGCCTCCTCGTGGGACTCGGCCGCTCGCACACGCTGGGCGTCCTCCAGCTCTATCAGCAGCAGCGACAGCGGCACCCCGGAGCGGCCGCTGTGAGCGACCTCCTCGCGCAGCGCCCGCTTCCAGAGCGCCTCGTCGCCGCTGGGCTCCGGCCCGCGTCCGCGCCACGCGTGCTCCGGCGCGGTGTCCGGCTCCGGCGTGAGCGTCGCCTCCGGCTCCGGCGCGAACGCGCCCTGCGCCTCGGGCTCTGGCGCCCGCACGCGCTCCGGCTCCTGGCAGAGCACCGCGCCACGCACCAGCTCCATCACTAGCGCCAGCCGCTCGGCCAGGGCCGAGACCTGATCGGCGTCTGGGTCCGGGAGCGCCGCCCGCACAGCGCTCCAGATCACCGCCGCCAGCGCCTCGACGGCGCCGAGGCTCTCCTGCATGCCCAAAGCGCCGGCCATCCCGCCGGCGCGAGCGGCCAGCTCCGCCAGCTCGCCGCCGGGCTGCAGCTCCAGCAACGCCCGGTCCTCGGCCAGCGCGCGCACGATCCCGGTGCACAGCCGGGGCGCCTCCTGCACCAGTGCCCCCTGCAGGATGGCTGGCGCCCGCTGAAGCGGCAACTGCTCCAGCAACGCCAGGAGCCATCCCTTGGCCAGATCCTCCGCGTGCAGTACGAGCGCCTCCACGGGCGCATCGGCTACTGGCCTGGCGCGGCGGCGCCGGGGAGGACCCTGCTGCATGGGACCTTTTATCACGGGGGCCGGTTGCGCCACACGATGTTCCGCGGTGACGCAGAGGTTCCCAGGCAGGGAGCTGCGCGTCCACGATCACATCCTCAAGCACCACCGGCGACAATCCCGTGCCGTGGCCCCGGCCCTGATCACCGTCGCCCAGGCCCGGGCACTCGTGCTGAGCCATGCCGTCGCGCTCGGGGCGGAGCCCGTTCCGGCGCAGGACACCCTCGATCGTGTGCTGGCCCGGGACCTCAGGGCGGCTGGCCCGGTTCCGCCCCTGGCCGCATCCGCGATGGACGGCTACGCGGTGAGCGCCGGTGGTGCTGGTCGGATGCTGGAGGTGGTGGGGGAGTCACGCGCGGGCACGCCCGCCGGCACGGCCGTGGTGGCGGGGACGGCGGCCAGGATCTCGACCGGGGCGGTGATCCCCGACGGCGCCGAGGCGGTCATCCGCCAGGAGGACGTGGAGGTAGTCGGAGCCGGCCGGATCAAGCTGCGCACTCCCGTCGCCTCGGGGGCGAACATCCGGCGGGCCGGCGAGGACATCCGCGCCGGCGCCCGCGTGCTCCGTGCCGGCGCGCTGATCGGCCCCGCGGAGCTGGCGGTAGCCGTCGCCGCCGGAGCGAGACAGCTGCTGGTGGGCCGGCGACCGATCGTCTCGGTGCTATGCACCGGCGACGAGCTCCGCGCTCCCGGGGAGCCGCTCCCGCCCGGCGCGATCCACAACTCCAACGGTCCGATGCTGGCGGCGCTCGCCCGCCGCTGCGGGGCACTCGTGGAGCCGGTGCAGCTGCTCCGCGATGATCGTGCCGCCACCGAGACCGGCCTGTCCGCTGCGCTGGAGCGCTCGGAGGTGGTGATCGTCTCCGGAGGTGTGTCGGTGGGACCCCACGACCATGTCAAGCCTGCGCTGGCCGATCTGGGCGCGCAGAAGGTGTTCTGGGGCGTTGCCCTGCAGCCGGGCAAGCCCGTCTGGTTCGGCACCCACGGAGGCACCCTGGTGTTCGGCCTCCCGGGCAACCCGGTTTCCGCGGCGGTCACCTTCACGCTCTTCGCCTGGCCGGCGCTGAGGGCGATGCTCGGCCTGCCGGGCGCCGACGCACCCGCGCAGACCGCCCGGCTGGGCGTGCCGGTAGCCCGCAACCCCGGGCGCGAGCAGGCCCTGCGCGTCCGGCTGGAGCGAGACGCGCACGGACTCACGGCTTCTCCCACCGGCCCGCAGGCCTCCCACATCCTCAGCTCGCTCCTGGGGGCACAGGCGCTGGCGCTGGTTCCCGCCGGTGAGGGGGAGCTGCCCGCGGGCAGCGAGGTCTCGCTGCAGCCGCTCCCGCTGTGACCACGCAGCATCCCGCGGCGTGAGCGGGAAGAATTCAGCCGATGAACCGGATCCTCGTCCTCCTCGCGGCGACGCTGGCCGCGCTCCTGGCCCGGCGCCGGCGGCGCCGAGCCAGGCTTCCGGCCCTGGCCGTAATCGTCTCCCCGCGGCGCTCGACCGCGATCGCCAGGGACGGCACGGTTCGCTCCGTGCAGAGCGCGGAGCTGACCGTCTCCGAACACGACCTGAATCGGCTGTGGAACCCGACCAACCTCGAGAACCTCGCCCGCACTTACTGGCTCTTCCTCTCCCGCGTGACGTTCGGGCTGATCCGAGTGGTCTACGGCTCCGGAGAACGGCGCGCGGTGCTGCTGGCGCGGCCGCTGACGCTGTTGCGCTTCGACCCGCCGGACTACCTCACCGAGCCCGATCACGGGAAGGTCACCTGGCGCATCCGGGACGGGCTGCTCGTGGCCCGATCCGGTCGCGGCTCCGGGTTCCTGTCCGTGGACGTCCGGCGCCTGCCCAGCGGCGAGGGCGGCCGGGGCAAGCTGCGGATCGAAGTGGAGGTGGCGAACTTCTACCCCTCGATCGCCGCGGGCTTCAGCACCCCCGTCTACGAGGCCACGCAGTCGGTGATCCACGTCCTGGTCACGCACGCGTTCTTGCGCTCGCTGGCCAGGCTGGAGCTGGCCGAGTCCAAGGTGGGGCGCCTGGCCCACCCGGAGGAGCAGGAAACCGTCTAGCCGTAGCGCGCGCCGCCCATGGCGCGCAGCTTCTCGCGATCGTGACTCGCGGAGATCCGCCGCACCGTCCCCGAGCGGGCCCGCATCACCAGCGATTCGGTCGTGGCGCCCCGGCCGCCCTGGTAGCGAACTCCCTGCAGCACGTCGCCGTCGGTCACGCCGGTGGCCGAGAAGAAGACGTCCTCGCCGGCTACGAGATCGTCGACGCCGAGCACCTTCTCCAGGTCGTAGCCGGCCTCCCGCGCCGCCTGGCGCTCCTCGTCGGTGCGCGGCCACAGGCGCCCCAGCAGCTGACCCCCGATGCACTTGATCGCCGCCGCGGAGATCACGCCCTCGGGAGTGCCGCCGATGCCCCAGAGGAGGTCCACGGGAGAGTTGTCATCGACCGACAGCAGCGCGGCCGACACGTCACCGTCGAGGATCAGCCGCACGCGCGCCCCCGCCTCGCGGACCTCGCGCATGGCGTCGTGGTGGCGCTCGCGATCGAGCATCAACACCATCACATCGCGGATGTCGCTGCCCTTACGCTCGGCCACCAGCTGGAGGGTCTCCGGCAGCGGCCGGTCGAGATCGAGCAGGTCGGCGATCTCCGGGCCTCCGGCGATCTTCTCCATGTAGACGCAGGGGCCGGGATCGAACATCGATCCCCGTGCGGACAGGGCGATCACCGCCAGGGCACTAGGCATCCCCAGCGCCGTCAACCGCGTGCCTTCCAGGGGATCTACGGCCACGTCGACCTGCGGCATGCTGCCGTCGCCGATCTGCTCGCCGTTGAAGAGCATCGGCGCCTCGTCCTTCTCCCCCTCGCCGATCACCACGATCCCGTCCATTGAGACAGAATCGAGGACGGCACGCATGGCGTCGACCGCCGCCTGGTCGGCGCCCTCCTTGTCACCGCGGCCGGTCATCCGGGCGGCGGCCAGCGCCGCGGCCTCGGTCACGCGGACAAGCTCCAGCGCCAGGTTGCGGTCCGGGCGCTGCGGCTCGGGGCTCGCGCTCACAGGACCCCCGGCGGCTTACGCCGGCCGGCGCTCTCCTGCGAGCGCAGGATCGAGCCGGCCAGGATCAGCAGCCCGCCCAGCAGTCCGATCCACCAGCCGAGGCTGATGGCGATCTCCCCGACTGGCGTTCCCGGCTTGTCGATGAGCCCGCGGAAGACGATCAGCGTCAGCGCGGTCATCGCGGTCACCGCTGTGAGCTCGCCGCGCGGCCAGGACAGCGCGTGGCCGCGGATGATGACGTAGGTCAGGATCAGCGGCGCGATGGCGGCGAGCGCCAGCACGTAGGAGATGACCCCCAGCGTGCCCCACCCGGTGCAACCCACCGGCCCCTGGCTGAAGTGCATCGGATGCTTGCACTGCTCCAGCATCGTGTTGGGATTGCCCAGCGTGTACCAGGTCAGGAACAGCGAAGCCCCGAGCACGATCCCCCCCACGATCGCGATCAGCTCGCCCCGGTCGACGCTCTTGAAGTTCATCGTCGCGGAGCCTAACCGTTTCCGAGGCTGCGTTGCTACAGATCGGCGGCCCCGCTGGTAGCTTCGCGACCGCCGATGAGCTTCCGTCAGTTGCTGCCAGAGCCGCGTGAAGTGGACTTAGCGGGGCTGCTGGCGGAGCTGGCGCCGGAGACGCGCGTGCACCCGGGCCGGCCGCACGTGGCGGTCAACTTCATCCTCTCCGGCGACGGCCACGCCACGATCGCCGGACGCTCGGCCGGGCTGGGCGACGAAGGCGACCGCGCCATGTTCCACGGGCTGCGTGAGCAGTTCGACGCCGTCATGGTCGGGACCGGGACGCTGCGCACCGAGCGCTACGGAAGGATCCTCGGCCAGGAGGATCGCCGGCGGCGGCGTCTGGAGCGCGGTCAGAGCGCGGAGCCGCTGGCCTGCATCCTCACGCGCACCGGATCCGTGCCCCGCGACGTTCCGCTGTTCGCCGAGCCGGAAGCGCGGGTGGTCCTCTTCACCCCGGCGGAGCTGCCAGCCGAGCGCTGGCGCGCCCAGGTGGAGCAGGTGCAGGTCGACCCTGGCGAGCTGACGATCGCCCGTGCCCTGGGAGAGCTGCGCCGACGCCACGGCGTACGCTCGCTCCTGTGCGAGGGCGGGCCGACCCTGTTCGGCGCGATGCTCCAGGAGGGCGTCGTGGACGAGCTCTTCCTGACGCTCGCACCGAAGCTGGCCGGCGGCGGGTCGGGACCGTCGGCCACCAGCGGGCCCGAGCTGCCCACACCGGCTGCCACGACCCTGCTCTGGGTGCTCGAGCGCCGAGAGACCCTCTACCTCCGCCTCGGGCTCGGACAGGCGCCGGGAATGGGACAATGACGGCGATGGGCTCTCCCAGCGCACCAGCGGCCAGCGCGAGCCCACCCGGAGCGGTGGCCGCACTGCAGGACGCCCGGCAACGCACGCTGGAGCTCGTCGGCTCGGTGAAAGAGCCCGATCTGGAGCGAGTCCACACCCCCCTGATGAGCCCGTTGGTCTGGGATCTCGGGCACATCGCGGCCTATGAGGACCTATGGCTCGTCCATCGCTTCGGCGAGCGGCCGCTGCTGCGCGAGGACCTCGCCCACGTCTACGACGCCTTTGAGTCGCCACGAGCGCATCGCGGCGAGCTGCCCTACCTTCGGGCGCCCGCAGCGCGCGAGTACCTGGAGTCCGTCCGCGAGCGCACGCTGGATGTGATCGCGCAGCGCGGGATCGCCGACGGCCTGCTGCACGACCTGGTCTGGCGCCACGAGCAGCAGCACAACGAGACGATGCTGCAGACGATTCAGCTGGCGCAGCTGCCCGGCTACGAGCCCCCGGCCCGGCGTGAGCCCCCGCCGGCCCCCGATCCCCCCGCCACCGGTCTGGAGCTGGTCGAGATCCCGCAGGGATCGTGCACGCTCGGAGCCGAACCCACCGGCTTTGCCTACGACAACGAACGCCCGCGCCACCGCACCGACGTTCGCGGCTACCTGATCGGCCGTACGCCGATCACCAACGCCAGCTTTCTGAACTTCGTCGAGGGGGGCGGCTACCAGCGGCGGGAGTGGTGGTCTGATGAGGGATGGGCGTGGAAGGAGGAGTACGACATCTCTAGGCCAGCCGGCTGGACGGCGGATGGCGCGGCGGAGTGGCGCCTGCACCGGCTTGAGTTTCTCCACCCCCACCGCCCCGTCGTCCACGTATCCTGGTTCGAGGCCGACGCCTTCAGCCGGGCCCACGGCGCCCGGCTCCCCACCGAGTCAGAGTGGGAGAAGGCGGCGACCTGGGACCAGGAAAGGCAGGAGGCCCGCACCTATCCCTGGGGGGAGGAGCTGCCGGTCGCCGGGCGGCACGCCAACCTGGACCACGGTGGCTGCGGACCCGACCCTGCCGGCGCCTACCCTGCCGGTGCCTCGCCCTACGGGGTGCTCGGCACCCTCGGCGACGTGTGGGAATGGACCGCGAGTCCCTTCGAGGGCTACCCCGGCTTCGTCGCCTACCCCTACCGCGAGTACTCGGAGGTGTTCTTCGGCCGGGACCATCGCGTGCTGCGCGGTGGATCTTGGGCCACGCGGGCCTGCGCCATCACCGCCGCTTTCCGCAACTGGGACCTCCCCCAGCGCCGGCAGATCTTCGCCGGGTTCCGGATCGCCAGGAGCGCGGCATGAAGGCGCTCGCGGGCTCCGACGCGATCCGGATCGAGAGCTGGCTGACCGAGGCTGACGAACGCTCGCTGGCCGGTGATGTGCTCGACGGCCTCACCCGGCCCTTCAAGGAGATCCCGCCCAAACACTTCTACGACGCTCGGGGGTCGGAGCTGTTCGAGCGAATCTGCGAGTTGGAGGAGTACTACCCCACCCGCGCCGAGAAGGCGCTCCTGGAGCAGTCTGCCGCCGAGCTCGCCGCCACCACCGGAGCCGGCGAGCTCGTGGAGCTCGGTTCGGGGTCGGCGGAGAAGGCCCGGATCATGCTCGATGCAATCTCGGCGAACGGCCGCCTACGACGCTACGTACCGCTGGACGTATCGGAGTCGGCGGTGCGCGAGGCGGCGCACGCGCTGGTGCGGGAGTACGAGGGCCTGCACGTCCACGGCGTGGTCGGTGACTTCGAGCGCCACCTGGGGCGCATCCCCCCGGCGCAGGCCCCGCGCATCGTGGCGCTGCTCGGTGGCACCATCGGCAACTTCCCGCCCGGGAGCCGCCGTGCGCTGCTGCGCAAGATCGCGGCGCTGCTGGGCCCCGAGGATCGCCTGCTGCTGGGGACTGGCCTCGTCGGTGATCCGGCCGTGATCGAGGCCGCCTACGACGATGCCCAGGGCGTCACCGGAGAGTTCAACCGCAACGTGCTGCACGTGATCAACCGCCAGCTCGGCGGCGACTTCGTGCCCGACGCCTTTGCGCACGTGGCCTTCTTCGACCGCCGCCACGAGTGGATCGAGATGCGCCTGCGCGCGAGGAGACCGTGCACGGTGCTGATCGCCGACCTGGATCTGCGGGTGGAGTTCGCAGCCGGAGAGGAGCTCCGCACCGAGATCAGCGCCAAGTTCACGCGCCGGCGGGTGGAGAGCGACCTCGCCGCCTCCGGGCTCAGCCTGGAGCGCTGGATGCCGGATGCCGACGGGCTGTTCGCGCTCTCGCTGGCCCGTCGTAGGTAGGGTGGGAACCCGTTCAGCGCGGGCGCTTGACCCCGACCTGACCGAACGCGTACCTCAGCCCGTCGCAGTCGACGCACGCCACGCAGCCGACGCAGCGAGTGCAGCCGACGCAACCCACGCAGGCGGCACACGCGGTGCAGGCCACCGAAAGCAGCGTCAACGCACAACCGGCGAGAGCGACGCTCAGCGCCGTTACCGCGCAGCCCGCCGTGGCGATGCTGCCGATAGTTCCGGCGCTCCCCGCGGTTCCGGCGCTCCACCCCGTCACGGCGCTCCCGGCAGTGGCGAGGCTGGCGCGGGTCGCGACGCTCGCAACCGTCCCGAGGCTCTGCCGGGTGGCGACGCTCACGCTCGGATCCTCCAGCCCCGGCGGCCAAGGGCTCGGAGCCCGGAGTTGCCATCCCCGGCAACAGTAGGGTTCACGGCCATGAAAGGCAAAGCCGGGTGCAGATGCGGACGCTGGGCGAGCTCAGCTCGGAGAACTGAGCGGGGACACCGGGGGGCATCCTCGCGCAGCTCGGCCAAGAGAGTGCCGCTCGACGCCGGTCACGCCCCCTGGCGTGAAAGCGCAGGGGGCGCGTGACCGGTGGGAGCGGCTACGAGAGCCGTTCGATCAGCATCGCCTGCCCCATGCCCCCGGCGACGCACATCGACTCGATCCCGTAGGTCCCGTCCTTCGCCTGCAGGCCGTTGATCAGGGTGGTCATGATCCTGGCGCCGGTCATTCCGAAGGGGTGACCGAGGGCTATCGCCCCGCCGAAGGGGTTGAGCTTGTCCTGCGGAATCTTCAGCTCCTCCATACAGGGGACGATCTGGGCGGCGAAGGCCTCGTTGATCTCGACGATGTCGATGTCCTCGATCGTCATCCCGGTCTGCTCCAGCAGCATCTGGATCGCCGGGATGGGCCCGAGCCCCATGAGCTCGGGCCGGATCGCCGCCACGGTGGAGGCGATGATCCGGGCCTTGGGCTTCAGTCCGAGCTCGCTGGCCCGCTCCTCTGACATCACCAGCACGGCGGCGCCGCCGTCGTTGAGGGGACACGAGTTGCCCGCCGTGACCGTTCCGTCCTCCTTGAAGGCCGGCTTGAGCTTGGCGAGCACCTCCATGGTGCGTCTCGCGACTCACCTGGCAGCGCTCGGCGACATTCTCCGCGGTCATGCCCATGGGGATGTAGACGTCGAAGAGCGAACCCTCGGAGCCGTTCAGCTTCTCGTGCTTGGCCTCATTCGTCGGAGTTGCGCTCCACCAGCGCCCGGATCGGGATCGCCGCCAGCTCGTCGGCGCGGACCGTCTTCAGCGAGCCCTTCATCGCCCGCCCGATTGGCGTGCGCACAGCGTCGACGATGACTGCATGTGGCATCTTCAGTCCTCCCTGAGGATCAGTGGAAGCGCTGATGCTAACCGCCGTCAGCGGCAGCGCGCGCGCTTGGCGGGGCGGCGGATCAAAGCTCCGGGGGGCTACAGCCCCAGGCCGCGTACGCCCTTCTCGTCCCAACCGAGGTGGTGAGCGAGCTCGTGACGCAGCGTGCGCGTCACCTGGGCACGCAGCAGGTTGGGATCGTGGGAGAAGTCGCGCAGGAGCGTGTCGCGAAAGATCACGATCCGGTCGTGGAAGTGGTCCTGAGCAACGGTGTCGCCCTGGTAGAGCCCGTAGGCACGTCGCCGGCGGCCGCCGTCGGAGACGACCACGGCCACGTGCTCCAACGCGTGGTGGAACTCCAGCGGCAGGTCGTCGATCGCCCCCCGCACCAGGGCCTTGAAGTCCTCCTCGTCATGGGGATCGAACAGATCCTCCTCGTCCTCCTCCTCGCCCTCCAGATCCTCGGAGTCCCCCCAGGAGCCCTCGGCGGCCAGTCGCTCGGCCCGCTCCACGATCTTCTCGAAGTCCTGCTCTGACTCTGGATCACGCCATCCCGCCAGGCGGATCAGGACGAACAACGCGGTCCCGCCGATGATCACCGCTCCGGCCGCGAACACCGCCAGGCCTTGGAGCAGCCGCAGCGGGGCGGACTCGCTGAAGCCGGCGATCAGGCTGATCGCCCCCAGCCCCACGGTCAACGCCGCCAGTGCCGATCCCAGAATCCGGCGCGGCGTCGCAGGCGAGCCGGGCATGGCCTACCGGAGGGTGCGGGCGATCACGAGGCGCTGGATCTCGTTGGTGCCCTCGTAGATCTGGGTGATCTTGGCGTCACGCAACATCCGCTCCACCGGGTAATCCTTGACGTAGCCGTAGCCGCCGAGCACCTGCACCGCCTCGACGGTGACCTCCATCGCCACGTCGGAGCAGAACAGCTTGGCCATCGCCGAGTACTTGCCCATGTCGGGGTCACCGCGATCGATCTTGGCGCAGGCCTGGTAGAGCAGCTCGCGGGCGGCGGCGCACTTGGTCTCCATGTCGGCGAGCTTGAACTGGATCGCCTGGAAGGAGTTGATCGGCTTGCCGAACTGGCGTCGTTCCCGCGCGTAGCCGGCGGCGTAGTCGGTGGCGCCCTGGGCGACCCCGAGGGCCTGGGCGGCGACGCCCAGCCGGGAGCGATCGAGGGTCGACATCGCCACCTTGAAGCCGCGGTTCACCTCCCCGATGACGTTCTCCTGGGGCACGCGAACGTCATCGAAGATCGGCTGCCCGGTGGGTGAGCCGCGGATCCCCAGCTTGTGCTCGAGCTTGCCCACGCTGAAGCCGGGGCGGTCGGCCTCCACCACGAAGGCGGTGATCCCCTGCGCGTGGCCGGCCTCACCGTCGGTGACGGCGAAGACGACGTAGAAGTCCGCGATCCCGAGGTTGGTGATCCAGTTCTTGGTGCCGTCGATGACCCACTCGTCCCCGTCCTTGACTGCGCGCGTGATCATGCCGCCAGGATCTGAGCCGGCCTCCGGCTCGGACAGCGCAAAGGCCGGGGACCACTCACCGGTGGCACAGCGCGGGAGGAACCGGGCCTTCAGCTCCTCGGAGCCGGACAATCTGATCGGCAGCGTGCCGAGCTCGTGCACCATCAGGATCAGCGCCGTGGAGGCGCAGGCCTTGGAGATCTCCTCGACGGCGATGTTCAGCATCAGGGTGCCGGTGCCGGTCCCGCCGTACTCGATCTCGAACGGCAGGCCTAGGATGTCCTGCTCTGAGAGCAGCTGGCGCAGGTCTTGCGGGTACTCGGCCTTGTCGTCGATCTCCGCGGCGCGCGGAGCGACTCGCTCCTGGGCGATCTGCCGGATCGTGTCGCGGAAGTCGAGGTGCTCCTGCGGGATCGTGTAGAGCTCGGCCAGGGCGGACATCGACCGCGCAGATGCTACGGGAAAGCCGGCGCGGGGATTCGACACCCGCGCACGTCCGCCATCCAGCCGGTCCTCAGCGGTGCCTTCGCTCAGAGGCCGGTGGGGTGACGCTCCACGAAGCCGTCGTTGGAGCGGCGCTGCGCCGTCCAGCGCGAGCCACCGGTGGAGCTCTGTGCGCTGGTGTCGAAGCGCAGCCCGGCCACGTACATGTAGGTGTGGCCGCTGTTGGACCAGATCGTGATCCACTGTCCCGCACCGGGGCTGCCGTAGGACTCGAGCTCGGTGGAGTCCTCGGTCGTGTTGAGCAGGCCGCCACCGTGGAGCGCGTAGCTGAGCGAGCCCGAGCAGTCATAGCCCGAGTCGTTCCAGGTGCCGTGGCCGCCGCCGTAGATGTAGGGCGTGAAAGCGATCTTGTTACCGGCCGCGATCACGGCCTTGATACTGGCCGGTGCTCCCGCGGGCGCCACCGCCAGGCCGTTGACGACCTGAGCGTGGCCGGTCGGGGTCGGGGTCGGGGTCGGGCTGGCCTGCGGTGTCGCCTGCGCGGAGGCCGCCGCGACGCGCAGCGCCTTTGCCACGGCCCACGTGACCACGGCGGTGGTGTGCAGTTGCCTGTCGCGCTGGAAGCCGAAGAGGCTGCGACGCGTCCCCGGGCCGTACTGCCCGTCGACGGTGGTCGGGTAGCCCGCACGGCTGAGATAGTCCTGGAGCACCCGCACGTCGTGGCCGCTCATGCCCGGCCGGAGGATCCGATCACCGAGGTGGCGGCTGCCGCCGGGATAACTGTGGCCGCTGTCGCTGATCAGGGCGCCCGGCCGGTGCTGGGTGGCGGTGGCGCCGCCGAGGCCGCCGCCGCTGGCGTTGCCCTTACGGGCCGCAGCCGCCGCGGCCCGGACCGGGGCCTTGGTGGAGGCGGCCGTCGCCGGAGTCACGGGCATGAGGAGCGACAGGCCCAGCATCAGAGCCGCTGTGCGGGTAGCGCGTTTGGTGAAACGGAGACGTGGGTACGTCAACGGAACCCCTTCTCTTTCTCGTGCCTACGGGGTTAGCTGACGGGCTCGCGCTGAAAGAGATTGCGCTACGCCGGGATTGCGGCGATTCGCCCCTGAGAGCCTGGATGGCTCCCATTGGGTTCCCCGATCCCTGTGGCAGGGGCCACCGGGATTCGGCTGGTTCTAGTATCGCTGCGGCAGCCTAGCGGACATGCAGGATCTTTGTCACCGAGGCGTTATGGAGAGCGGCGCATCGTCGCTACGCTCGGAGATCGGTGGCCGACGTAACCCCCCAGCAGGCGGCGGAGCTGCTTCAGCGCGGCGAGATCCAGCTGATCGATGTCCGCGAGCGCTTTGAGTACGACGCCGGGCGGATCGCCGGCAGCCGGTTGATCGAGCTGGGGGGACTCGCCGCCACCGCCGAGTCCATCGACCGCGGGCATACGGTGGTCTTCGTCTGCCGCAGCGGCGCGCGCTCGGCGATGGCCACCGAAGCCTTCGCGCGCGCCGGCTACGACGCCCGGAACCTGGAGGGCGGCATGCAGGCGTGGCAGGCCGCCGGCCTCCCCCTTCAGCCCGAAGACGGACGCGTGGCCTAGTCAGGCTCCCAGCAGCCTCCGCAGCGTGACGAAGCGGTAGCCGCGAGTCCGCAGCCCCGCGATGATCTCCGGCAGCGCGCGGTCGGTGGCGGGGGCGTTGGGGGCGCCGACGATGTGCATGATCACTATTGAGCCGGCGCGCACCCCGTCCAGCACAGTCCGCACGATTGCGGTCGGATCCGGGTTGAACCCGTCGCCGGAGACCACGTCCCAGCCCACCGCCCGCTCGCCGGAGGCGGCCACCAGCCGCAGATCCGCCCCGTCGTGACAGCCGCCCGGGAAGCGGAAGTACCGCGGCCGGATCCCGGCCACCGCATGGATGGTCGCGGCGGCGGCGTCGATCTCGGCGTGCTTGGAGAGCGCCCCGTGGACCAGCGGCAGGCCGTAGCAGGGGGCGAGCCACCCGGAGTGGTCCACGGAGTGGTTCTCCAGCTCGAACAGGCGGTCGTGCGCCAGGCGCCGCACCACCGGCGCGTACGCCTCGGTCCACAGGCCGGTCAGGAAGATGGTGGCCGGAGTATGGGTCGCGTGCAGCTCGCGCACGATGGCGGCGTCGTACCAGGTTCGCTGCACGCCTGCTCGCAGGCGGGCCAGCATCGGGTGGGTCATGTCCGCGTCGAAGGTGAGCGCCACCCAGCGGCGCGTGCGCGGACCGTGATCGATCTCGGCGATGGACGCGCCGGTCGAGGAAGCGGGGGCAGGGGTTGCGGTCGTGGCCGGATGGACCGGACCGGGAAGGGCGCGCGGACGGCGGACGGTGAAGCCCATCCTCCTCGCCGGCCTCGCCGCCACGCGCGGGCCCCACGCCGAGGGGTGGCCACCACCACCACCACCACCACCACAGCCCGCCACTCCCAGCACTAGTGCTAGTGCGGCCAGGGCGAGGAGCAGCGCGGCCTCAGCGCGGATCGTCACGGTCCAGGTTCCAGTAGCGCAGAGCCACCGCCCGACGGCCCTCGGTGTCGCCGTCCGTCGTCACGCCGAAACGGGCGATCGTTCGCTGACCGCCTTCGTGATCCCCGTAGAGCACGTCGATCACGATGCGCTCACCACTCTGCTCCGCCGCCCGCAGCGCGGACATGTGGGGGTGGTCGTCGTCGCGAACCGCGCCCTGCCAGAAGCCCGTGTCACCGGCCGGGATGTAGAGGTCGAGCTGCTGGCGGTGGAAGTCCTCGGCGTCGGGTCGGTTCGGATCTGCTTGACCGAGGGCACCGAAGCCTGCCAGCCGTGCAGGACCGCCAGTCCGGCACCGCCGTTGCGCAGTGCCAGCGCCATGTAGACGTTGCCGTCACCGACCTCCAGCGCGGCGCCGTGCCCCGGGACGGTCAGCGTACGCGCGTCGCCGAAGCGCACCCGTTGGACCGGATCGTCCTCCCGGGAGGGGATCAGGACCGGGCGCAGCCCGACGAGCAGCGACTGCTCGGCGATCCGCGCGGTCCGGTTGGCCGAGCGCACCGAGCTGAACGTGGCCACGGCCAGCACCAGGGTGCCCGCGCCCGTGGCCAGCGAGGAGATCGTGACCCAGTCGGTCATCCCGATCCCTGGACGCCGCCGGACCCCCGCGCGGGGCCGGTACCCGCCCTAGAGCTTCTCGACGTTGATCGCCTTGGGCCCCTTGGGACCGGCCTCCTCCTCGTAGGAGACCTTGGCCCCCTCGGCGAGTGAGCGGTAGCCGTCGGCGTTGATGCTCGAGTGGTGAACGAACAGGTCACGGCTGCCCTCGTCGGGGGTGATGAAGCCAAAGCCCTTCTCGTCGCTGAACCACTTCACAGTTCCAGTTGACATCCGGAGGGATCCTCCGTGGCTTGAAGTGCCGCCCCCCTGGAGGATGCCCTGCCAAAACCACCGGGGCCCGCACCTGCTCTCGCCGCTCGGGGCGGCCTTACGGCGCGGCACGGTAGCACGCTGCGCGCACCCGTCATCCTGTGCGCATGGACGACCCGATGCCACTCGGCCGGCACGCGCGGATCCCGCTGCAAGAGGTCACCGTGCGCGCCTCCAGATCGTCGGGCCCGGGCGGCCAGCACGCCAACGCCACCGCCTCCCGGGTGGAGGCGAGCTTCGATCCGGCGGCGTCCCCGTCGCTCACCGAGGTCCAGAAGCGGAGGATCTCGGCGCGGCTCGGTCCGCGCGTGGTCGCCGTCGCCCAGGACGCCCGCAGCCAGTCCCGCAACCGGGAGCTGGCGCTGGCGCGATTGCAGGCACGCCTGACGGGTGCGCTGGCGGTACCACGCCCCCGCCGGCCCACCCAACCCAGCCGGGCCGCCCGGCAGCGCCGGCTGGAGGAGAAGCGCCGCCAGTCCCAGCGCAAGCGCGATCGGCGCCGCGCCGACGGCGAAGGAGCCTGAGGGTGCTCTGGCTGGTCGACGGGATGAACGTCATCGGCACCCGGCCAGACGGCTGGTGGCAGGATCGCGACAGCGCGATGCTGCGCCTCGTCGACCTGCTGGAGCGGTGGGCGGCCACAGAGGGTGAGGACGTCACCGTCGTCTTCGAGCGGCCCCCCCGCCCGCGGATCCGCTCCACGGTGATCGAGGTCGCCCACGCCCCCCGGCCCAAGGCCGACGCCGCCGACGACGAGATCATCCGCCGCCTGCGCGCCAGCGAGCAGCCGGCGGCGGTCCGGGTCGTGACCTCTGACCGCTGGCTGGCCGATAGGGCCTGGGCGGTCGGCGCCAGCGTCGAGGGCGCCGAGCACTTCCGGACCAGGATCGAAACGCCCTGAACGGAGTTCCGGCGGCCGGCGGGCCGGCTTGCGACAATCTCCGGATGGCCGAGCAAACGCCCCGCCGCGCCGGCCCCCCAGCACCGCCGGCCCGTCCCGGAGCACCGGGCCCCGACCCGCCGTGGTGGAGGGTGACGCCCGCGCCTGACGGCCGCGGCGCCAAGCAGCCCGCCAAGACGCCCCAGCGGCCCAACCCCCGGTGGATGGCCGCGCTCCTGGTGGTGGGCCTGCTGGTGCTCAACCTGTGGATCTCCTCCCAGGCGCTCAAGCCGGGCGCACGTGTGCGGATCCCCTACAGCCCCACGTTCCTGGCCCAGGTGGGCGGCGGCAACGTGCAGGAGATCTCCTCGATCGGCGACGCGCTCCAGGGCACCTTCAAGCACGCGGTCAAGTATCCGGCCGGCAATTCCACCGCGACGGCGACAACGAGCTTCTCCACCCAAATCCCGTCGTTTGCCAACAACACCGAGCTCTCCCACCTGCTTCAGAGCCAGAACGTCTTGACCGACGCCAAGCCCCCCGACAGCGGGCCCTCTTTCCTGGCCAGCATCCTCTTCGGCTTCGGGCCGACGCTGCTGCTGATCCTGCTGTTCGTGCTGATCATGCGCCGTGCCGCCGCTGCCGGCGGTCCCGGAGGGATGATGTCCTTCGGACGCTCCCGCGCACGCCGCGTGGAGGGCTCCGACCAGCCGGTGACCTTCAAGGACGTAGCCGGAATCGACGAGGCCAAGGCCGAGCTCTACGAGATCGTCGACTTCCTCAAGAACCCCGACAAGTACCTGCGCCTCGGCGGCCGGATCCCCCGCGGCGTGCTTCTGAGCGGTCCTCCGGGCACCGGCAAGACGCTGCTGGCGCGGGCGGTGGCGGGGGAGGCCGGGGTCCCGTTCTTCCAGATGTCGGCCTCGGAGTTCGTGGAGATGATCGTCGGGGTCGGCGCCTCGCGGGTCCGGGACCTCTTCTCCCAGGCCAAGGAGGCCTCGCCGGCGATCATCTTCATCGACGAGCTCGACGCCGTCGGTCGCTCGCGATCAGCGGGGAACGCCGGCATGTCCGGCGGCCACGACGAGCGTGAGCAGACGCTCAACCAGATCCTCACCGAGATGGACGGCTTCGATCCGCGCGTCGGGGTGATCGTGCTGGGAGCCACGAACCGTCCGGAGATCCTTGACCCGGCGCTGCTGCGCCCCGGACGCTTCGACCGGCGCGTGGCCGTGCAGCCGCCCGACCGCACCGGTCGCGAGGCGATCCTGCGCGTGCACACGCGCTCGGTCCCCCTGGCCGATGACACCGACCTCGGCGCGCTGGCGTCCTCCACGCCGGGCATGGTCGGAGCCGACCTGGCCAACCTCGTCAACGAAGCGGCGCTGCTGGCCGCTCGGCGCGAGCACGTGAGCGTCAGCACCGAGGACCTCTCGGACTCTTTGGAGCGGATCGTGCTCGGCGCCGCGCGCAAGGTGATGCTCAGCGACGACGATCGCCGCCGCACCGCCGTACACGAGGCCGGCCACGCGATCGTGGGCATGCTCACCCCCGGCGCCGACCCGGTGCGCAAGGTGTCGATCATCCCGCGCGGCCAGGCCCTCGGCGTGACCTTCTCGGCTCCCGACGCCGATCGCTTCAACTTCGACGAGCGCTACCTGATCGCGCAGGTGAAGGTCGCGCTCGGAGGGCGGGTGGCCGAGGAGACCGTGTTCGGCGACCTCACCACCGGAGCCGAGTCCGACATCCAGCATCTCACCCGGATCGCCCGTCACATGGTCGGCCGCTGGGGGATGAGCAGCGCCATCGGCCCGATCGCGGTGATCCCCTCCGAGAGCATGGGGCCGCTGCTCCCCGGCGTGTCGGAGACCTCCGAGGCGACACAGCGAATCGTGGACGAGGAGGTGCGCCGGATCGTAGAGGACGCCCACGCCGAGGTCACCGACCTGCTGCGCGAGCACCGGGGCCATCTGGATCTGCTGGTGCGCGCGCTGCTGGAACGCGAGACCCTGGACGAGGGCGATGCCTACTCCGCCGCCGGCCTCTCACGCGAGCACGCGGCGCCGGGGGGCCGGGGGCGCCCGGCGCCGGAGCCGGTGGGTGCCCGAGCCCGCTGGCGGCCCTGGCCGCGTTCGGAGTGATCAGTCGCCCAGGCGCGTCATCCGGGCGAGCGCCTCGTGGCATTCCACCACGCGCCGCTTGACCGGATCACGGTCGTCGCGATCGTGAACGAGGTCCCACGTCCGGTCGGCGATCTCCCGCGCCGTCACCGGTGTGGCGATCTCCCACAGACGGTCCACGAGCGCCAGCTCGAAGTTCTGGATCTGCTGCTCGGGCTTGCCCGGCGCCATCCGCGGCAGCGGCTCGCCGGTCGCCTCCTTCCACATGCCGGTGGCCACCAGCAGTCGGTTTCGCAGCGCGACCGGATCCATTGGCGCCATCATTGCCGAACCGGGCCCGTATTGCTCGCCGCCCTTGCGGGGAGTGGGGCGGCTAGTGGCGACCACTAAAGCGGCGGCAGGCGCTGCTGCAGGCTCAGCAGCGGCGCGAACAGGTCCCCGTCGCGCCCCACCCGCGCCAGCACCTGGTCGGTGTCGAAGCTGAGACGGCCGGGATCCGGGGCCTGCCGCGCCGCGCTCACCTCCTCCCAGCTCACCGGCGTGGACACCGTGGCCCGCTCCCGCGCCCGCGCCGAGTACACGTTGACCGTCGTCTTGTGGACGTCGTTCTGGCTCCAGTCGACGAGCACCCTGCCGGTCCGCAGGCGCTTGGTCATGCGTGAGACCACGAGCTCGGGCATCCGCTGCTCCAGCAGCTCGGCGATCCGGCGGGCGAAGGGCTTGGTCTGCTCGTATTCCACCGGGGTGTTCAGTGGCACGTAGACCTGCATCCCCTTGGAGCCGGAGGTCTTGACGAAGCTCTCCAGGCCCAGCTGGGAGAACAGGCCGTGGAGCACCTCCGCCACCTCGCAGCACTGCAGGATCCCGGCAGGCGCCCCGGGGTCCAGGTCGAACACCAGCATCCGCGGCTGCTCGGGCGCATCGGCCAGGGCCAGGGAGGTGTGCAGCTCGATGTCGGCGAGGTTCGCCAGCCATACCAACGTCGCTGCATCCTGAGCCAGGGTGAAGTTGATCTCGCCGACCTGGGCCGTCTGTACCCAGTCGGGGCGGTGCACCGGCGACTGCTTCTCGTAGAAGTGTGGCGCCTCCACACCGTTGGGATAGCGCTTGAGCGTGAGGGGCCGGTCCCGGAGGTGGGGCAGCAGCGCCGGCGCGATCCGGAGGTAGTAGGCGATTAGCCCCCCCTTGGTGAACCCGGCCTCCGGGTAGAGCACCTTGCCCCAGTTGGAGAGCTTCAACCGCCGGCCGTCGATCACCACCACCAACCCCCCGTCGGGCTGTGGCTCCGCCGCTTCGAACAGCGCCTCGGGCGTGTCGGGCGTGTCGGGCGAGGTGAGGGCGTCGGCCGGGGGCGGGCGCTCCAGCACCACCTCGGACGGCGCCTTGTCCTCCCGCAGGCCCTTGTATGAGGGTGCCCGCATCACTCTGTCCGCCGTCCACTCGGTGAACTCGATCTCGGCCACCAGGCAGGGCTGCACGAACTGGGTGCCCCGCGGCAGCCGGGGGCCGTCGACAAAGGGGGTGGCGTCACGGTGCAGGGGCGCCAGCCGCGCCGCCAGATCGACGAGCGTCGACTCGTTGAAGCCGGTGCCCACCCGCCCCGCGTAGCGCAGGCCACCCTCGGCGGGGATCCCCATCAGCAGCGCCCCGATGCGCTCCGTCCGCCGTCCCTCGCCCGGGATCCACCCCCCGATCACGAGCTCCTGGCGGCGGGTGTTCTTGATCTTGATCCACGTCCCGGGGCGGCGGCCGGCCTCGTAGGGCGAGTCCAGCCGCTTGGCCACGATCCCCTCCAGGCCCTGGAGCGCGGTGGCCTCCAGCAGCCGGGCGCCCTGGCCGGGGTGGGCGCCCGGCACCCGCCAGGCCGGACCCTCGAGCCCCAGCCCCTCCAGCAGCCGGCGCCGCTCGCTGTAGGGCAGCTCGCTCAGCGAGCGTCCGTCGAGGTGGAGCAGGTCGAAGATCGCGTAGAGGACCGGGGTGCTGGCGGCCAGCCGGCGGATCGCTGCCGGCGAGCTCACATGCATGCGCCGCTGCAGGCGCCCGAAGCTCGGTCGGCCGTCCTCGTCAAAGGCGACGATCTCTCCGTCGAGCACCGCGTCGCGCATCCCCAGGTCCAGCAGCATCCCGCGCAGCTCGGGGTAGCCGTCGGTGATCTCCCGCAGGTTGCGGCTCTCCAGTCGCAGGCGCCCCGGTTGCAGGTAGGCGATGGCGCGGATCCCGTCCCACTTGACCTCAAAGGACCAGCGCTGCTCCTCGGCGGGCATGTCCCCCGCACGCGCGAGCATCGGCAGCACGCGCTCGGGGATCGGCTCGCGTGCGGGATCGGCCGGCGGATCCATGCGATGGATCATCCAGTCGTCCGGGCCGGCGTCGACCCCCTTCCGGCCGATCGGGAACAGCCCGTAGCGGCCGCTCAATCGCTCCCCGTGGAAGGTGACCTCGACCTTGCGCTGCTCCCACTTGTGCAGCTCATAGCTGCCGCGGTCCCAGATCCGCATTCTGCCGGCCCCGTACTGGCCCTTGGGGATGTCGCCTTCGAATTCCAGGTACTCCAGCGGATGGTCCTCGGTGTGGACCGCGAGCCGGTTCTCGCCCGGATCGGGCGGGATGCCGTTGGGGATGGCCCAGGAGGCCAGTGCCCCGTCGTGCTCCAGGCGCAGGTCCCAGTGCAGGCGGGTGGCGTGGTGCTCCTGGACGACGAAGCGCGGCTGCTCCTGCGACTCGCGCTCCTCAGGGGACCCCCGCTCCCCCCCCGAGGGCTCCTCGGTGGCATTGAAGTCGCGCTTGGCGCGGTAGGTGCTGAGCTTCTCGAGCGTCATCCGGCCATCATTGTCTCGCGTGCTGCTGATCACCTGGAACGTCAACTCGCTGCGGGTCAGGCTCCCGCGCATCCTGGAGCTGCTCGAGACCCACCAGCCCGAGATCGTCTGCCTGCAGGAGACCAAGTGCGCTCCCGAGGGCTTCCCGGAGGCCGAGCTCGCCGCCGCCGGCTACCGGGCGGTGCACCACTCCGGAGGGCGCTGGGCGGGGGTAGCCCTGCTGGCGCGCGAGCCGCTGGCGCTAGACGATCCGCGGCGCGGGTTGCCGGAGGAGCCCGACGACACCGAGGCCCGCTGGTGCGAGGCCACGATCGGCGGCGTACGCGTGATCAGCGTCTACTCATCGATCCCGACTCGCTCCACACCCGCGAGATCCTGCGCCTCCACCGCGGCATCGACGTAGTGATGCACCACCCGCCAGACCCGCATGTCCGACTCGCCGACCAGACCCGCCAGGGTCGCGACCGGCATCTCGCTGACCATCGCCATCACCAGCGCCTCGAAGAGCAGCGTGAACCCCGAGCGCTCCCGCGCCCACGGCACCGCCACCAACCGGACCTTGTGCTCCGGGCATTCCACCCGCGGCACCCGCGCGGTGAGATACGCCTGGTGCTGAAAAGAAGTCCAGATCGCCGCCACGTCTTCTCCTCGGTGTCGCGCGCCTTCAGGCCCGACCGATCGCACTCCGGGCAGCAGAACGTCGACCCACGCGGAAAATCAAGCCGCAGATCCAGCCGCTTGGTCCCCCGCATCAAACTCGGACGCCCACGACCCACCACAGATCGCTCAACCCAGCGCGGCCTAGAAGAGAAGAAGATCCTGCGCTCGCATGACGGGCTCCCATCATCGACGACCAGAAGCCGGTCAGGCAATCAGGCCGATCGGACGCTACCCACCCAGATCGTGGAGGAGCCACATTTGAGCGGTACGCGGACGGGGCAACGGGCACTCCCGTCGACCCGTCGGGACATGCTTGGCAGATATCCCACACGCTGTTAGCTCGGATTCCCAAACTCGGGCAGTTGACCGTTGATCGGCGTGGATCTGCCCGGGTTTGTTGAGGTTTTCGCCGACGCGAGCGCTTGAACAGGTGCTAGTTCGCTGAACTTAAGCATGGTAG
>JAABUU010001113.1_pt1 | contig 48362 bp, 44 predicted proteins | sample 5559301 | NCBI WGS metagenome assembly JAABUU01 (sample SAMN10711884, study PRJNA513360) | rock metagenome | isolation source: Antarctica rocks | place: Antarctica: Victoria Land, Richard Nunatak white | reverse complement strand
TGCTCGGGCCGGGTCCGGCCGGACGCACAGACCGCGCACAGAACGCGCATGGCTCACGCACGGCGCAACGCAGCAGGGTTCTGCCAACACCCGCCGCTCCCTAGGAGAGCTGATGACCGTCGCACCTGCGCTCCCGCGGGTCCCCACCGCGGCGCCTCCGGCCGCAACGCGTGGTCCGGTGCCGACGCCGTCGTGGTGGCGCCCGTGCAGCCGGGACGCCCTGGTAGTGAGCCTGCTGCTGGTCGTGGGCTTGTGGGCCTATCCGCACGGCGTCGCCGACCTGGGTTTGGGGTTGAGCAGCGCGCTGACCAGCCTAGGGCGGCTCACCGGCCTGGTTGCCTCGGACCTGCTGCTCGCCCAGGTCCTGCTGATGGCCCGCGTGCCGATGCTCGAACGGGCTTGGGGCCGGGACGAGCTCGTGCGGGTGCACCGCCTGGTCGGGTTCGCCTCGTTCACCCTGATGCTCGCCCACATCGCCCTGATCGGGTTGGGGTACGCCGGTGCGGACGGCCGCGGGTACACCGGGCTGCTAGCCGAGCTGTGGGCCCTGACGTGGAACTCACCCGGCATGCTGATGGCCGCGGCCGGGACGCTGTTCCTGATCTTGGTGGTGGTCACCAGCGTGCGCGCCGCCCGCCGCCGGCTGCGGTATGAGTCCTGGCACCTGCTGCACCTCTACGCCTACCTCGGGGTCGGGTTCGCGCTGCCGCACCAGCTGCGGACCGGCGCGGACTTCCTGGCCAACCGCCTGGCGACCGGCTACTGGTGGACAGCATCGGCGGGCACCGCAGCGGCGGTGGTGCTCTACCGCCTCGCGCTGCCGGCCTACCGGACCTTGCGGCACCAGCTGACCGTCACCGCGGTTGTGACCGAGGCGCCGGGGGTGGTCTCGGTGCACCTGACCGGCCGGCACCTCCACGTGCTCCCCGTCCGCGCCGGGCAGTTCCTGCTGTTGCGGTTCCTGTCCGGCCCAGGCGCCAGCCGCGCCCACCCGTACTCGCTGTCCGCCGCGCCCTCGGCTGCCTCGCTGCGGATCACCCTGAAAGACCTCGGGGACGGCAGCGGCCAGGCCGGCCAGCTTCGCCCCGGCACCCGGGTGCTGGTCGAGGGCCCCTACGGCCGGCTGACCGCTGAGCGCCGCAGCACCCGCAAGGTCCTGCTCCTGGGAGCCGGGATCGGCATCACTCCGCTGCGCGCCCTGGCCGAGGAGCTCCCCCAGGCACCTTGCGACGTCGTCGTCGTGCACCGCGTCCGGACCCGGAACGAGGCGGTGTTCCAGACCGAGTTCGAGGACCTCGCTGTCACCCGAGGCCTGCGCACGGTCCTGGTTCCCGGCCCCCGGGACGGCACTTCCTGGGCCCCGATCGGTTCACCCGGAAACGGCGGCACCGCCTTGCGGCACCTGGTGCCCGACATCGCCGAGCGGGAGGTGTTCGTCTGCGGCCCAGACGCCTGGATGGACGCCGCCCTGACCGCGGCGCAGCAGGCCGGCGTCCCCGTCGAGCGCCTGCACGCCGAACACTTCGCCTGGTAACCGCACCACCCTCCCACCCCCTACGGACCCGTACCTCAGGAGTTGATCATGCGCCGCATCTTGCTCGCCCTGATGAGCACCCTCACCGCTGTTGTGCTGCTGTTCGGTTACCGCACCAGCACCGCTCACCCGGCCAGCACCGCGACAGCGACCGTCGCCGCCGGCACCCCGGGCAGCGCCAGCTCCGCCGGGGCCACCACCGGCACGGCCCCCGCGGCCCCGCAAAGCACCTCCAGCTCGGCCGGCACCAAGGCCGGGACTGCCCCGATCACCGGCAGCAAGACCGTCACCGGCCAGACCGTCCAGACCCGATGGGGACCGGTCCAGGTCCAGCTCACCATCGCCGGCAACAAGATCACTGCCGTCGACGTGCTGCAGTCGCCCTCCGGCAACGACAAGGACGTGGAGATCAACAGCTCCGCGCTCCCGGTGCTGAAGCAGGAAACCCTGCAGGCGCAGAACGCCCACATCGACAGCGTCTCCGGCGCCACCTACACCAGCACCGGCTACCTCACCTCACTGCAGTCCGCGCTGGTCCAGGCCGGACTGTGACCGGCCCCGCCGCCACCGCCACCGCCGCCGCCATCCCGAGGCCAGGCAGCCAGAAGGAGTCCCAGCGGAGCTGGGTGGAGATGGTCATGGGCCTGCCGGTCAGCGTGACGGTCCGCGGACCCGCTGCCCGCGGACCGCGGGCCGATCAAGTCGTGCACGGTGTCTACGCCGAGCTCCACCGGGCCGACCGGGTCTTCAGCACCTACCGCACAGACTCCGAGGTCAGCCTGCTGCGCTCAGGAGCGCTCGCGCGCGAGCTGGCCAGTCCCGACGTGCAGGAGGTCCTCGATCTGTGCGCGCAGGCCCGTGAGCTGACCGGCGGCTCCTTCGACGCCGAGATCACCCAACCCGACGGGCAACGCCTACTGGACCCGTCCGGGTTGGTCAAGGGCAACCCCAACCAGGTCCTGTGCGTCCTGCCGCTACGCAGCGGAGCCGTCGCCACCTCCAGCCTGTCCGCCCGCGGCCGCCACATCACCGACCCCCGGACCGGCCGCCCAGCCACCACAGATCGCCTGCTCAGCGCCACCATCACCGGACCGTCCCTCACCTGGGCGGACGTGCTGGCCACCGCCGCCTTCGTCCAAGGACCCAACTCGCTCGCTCGGGTGGCGGCGCTCGACGGCTACCAGGCCCTGATCCTGCTCCCAGACGGCAGACTTCTTGGCAGCTCGCAGACTGCATCGACATGTGGCGATGCCGTACCAGCAGGATGATCACTCGAGCTCGGCGCGGGACGCGTCCGGGTACGGCCCGGACGGACCGTCGGCCCGGGGCGGAGCGGCCCTCCGAGCCGCTGCCTGCAGCACGGCACCGGTGACTGCGGCGACGCGCTCAGGAGGAAGAGCAGCACGTGAACGAAGTTCGTGTCTGCGGATGCAGGGGCGTACGGCGCTGTGGCAGTGAGGGGAATGGGTTCGCCGGGGCTGCTCAGGGACGGTCCGCCGCTACCCACGCGGGTGCTGCCCGGGCATGGCGGCAGGCCCCGTCCCGGGGTCTCGGGAGGGGCCTGCCTGCAGCGGTGGCGGGTGGGGGTTACGCGCTGGTTACCGCCGCGCCGGTGGTGCTGGCCGAACGGTGCTGCTGGAGGAGCTCGAGGAGCTGCTGGGCGGGGTCGGCATGTCCTTGGTCTGGTCGCCGGCGTGCAGCTTGTCGATCTGCTTGGTGTTGGTGCTGTCGACGCTGGAGGTGACGGCGTCACCGGCGGTGAGGTCCTTCAGGGCGGCCTCGCCGTTCTTGTCGAGGGCGCTGGCGCTGGTGACGGCGTACTCGGTGGTGGCGGTGGCGGTCTTGATGGTCACCGAGCTGGCCCCGACGGCAGTGACGGTCCCGGTTTGACCCAAGTGGTGGCCGCCGTGGTGCTCCTGCGCCTCCGGGACTCCGTCGGCTCCCTTGTCGCCGGGGTGCGGTCGGTCACGGTGCTCGAGCTGCTGGAGGTCGTCGAGCTCGGTGCGGGGTGGTCGTGGCCGCCGAAGCGCCCATCGTTTCGGCCAGGACGACGCCGGTGACCAGCCCCGCCGCGCCCAGGCTGAGCTTGGTCAGTGCATAGGTGTTCATTGTGGTTCTCCAACCTTGGGAAAGGCCGGGCCCGGTGGCCCGACACGACAGAGGTTGCGGCGCGCTGGTGCGCACGCACTGGCCCTGACGTAGCACCCCGCTGTGAACGTGGACGGGCCGGCCTGCGGTGGAGCCGTCGTGCGCGGCAGAGCACGGGTCGGTGTGTCGAGGGCTCGCGGGTGTTGCCTCGACCTGACTCGAGCTGACTCGCGCTGACTCGCGCTGGCGCAGCGACGCTCGCGCCGGGCCTGCGCCGGGCCAGGCGCGGCTCGCGCGCATAGCTGCTGCACAGCGCGTCGCTGGCTGCTGCTGATGTCGCCCGCGCAAGGTCATTGGGTCACCACCGGCCTTGGAAGGACTCGTCATGAGCAGAACTCCACGCCAGCCCAGCAAGCCGGTGCTCGCGGCCCTGAGTGTGATGACCGCCCTGTGGTTCGGCTTGACGGCGCCGAGCCTGTCGCCGGTGGCCGCCCCTTCGGTGCCGCTGGTGGTCCCGGTCTCCACCTCGGTCGTGTCCGGCCAGCAGGTGAGCACAGCCGTTCCCCTAGTACCCACCACGGTGCTGGCTCCGGCTCCGGTCGTGATCGCGCTGGTCGCGAGATGAACGGGCCAGCGGGGTCGTTGGCTCCGCTGCTGGATTGGCCATCCGCGACCAGTGGCCCCCCAGCGCAGCGGACCCGCGCGTCCCACGTGCTTGGTGCCATCGTCGCTGGCGCGGTGCTGGTGGGGGTGTGGCCGGTGGTGAACGCGCTGCGCAGCGGTCTGCCGTTGCAGATCCCCGTGCTGGTGGCGCACGTCTGCGGGATGCTCGCGGGCTTCGGCGTAGTCGTGCTGGTCGGGTTGATGTCGCGGGCGCCCGTGTTGGAACGGTCCGTGGGCGCCGACCGGCTCTCGCGCTGGCACAGCGTCGGGGGCCGGGCCGTGGTGACCCTGGTGCTGCTGCACGCCTGGGGCGCGTTGCAGAGCTGGGCCGACAGCAGGCGGGAGGGCCTGATGCTGGCGAGCTGGCACGTCCTGCGGTTGCCGTGGCTGATCGCGGCGAGCCTGGGCACGGTGCTGCTGCTGGTTGTCGCGGTCCTGTCGGTCCGCGCCGCCCGGCGCCGGGTCTCGCACGAGACCTGGCACACCGTCCACCTGCTGGTCTACGTCGCGGTCGCCTTGTCGTTCGTGCATCAGCTCGCCGGCCCGGACCTGGCGGGGTACCGCGTCCTGCAGGTCGGCTGGGCGCTGCTGTACACGCAGGTGTTCGCGATGGTCGTGCAGCACCGCGTCTTGACGCCGCTGCGCGCCGCGAGCCGGCACCGGATGCGCGTGCAGGCCGTTGTGGCTGAGGCCCCGGGTGTGGTGTCGATCGTGATCGAGGGCAGGGAGCTCGACGCATTGCACGCCGAGTCCGGGCAGTTCTTCCGCTGGCGGTTCCTCACCCCTGACCACTGGAGTACCGCGCACCCCTTCTCCCTGTCGGCGCCGCCGACCGACACCCGGCTGCGCTTGACGGTCAAGACCTTGGGCGACGGCAGCGCCAAGCTGCAGGACCTTGAGCCCGGCACCTGGGTGCTGGCCGAGGGCCCCTACGGGGGTATGACTGCCCAGCGGCGCACCCGCCGCGACGTCCTGCTCGTCGCCGGTGGCGTCGGGATCACCCCGATGCGGGCGCTGTTCGAGACGCTTCCCGTCGGGCCCGGCCGGGACCTGCTGCTGCTCTACCGGGCCCGCACCGAGCAGGACCTCGTCTTCCGGCGGGAGCTGGACCGGATCGCCGAGCAGCGCGGGGCCCGGGTGCGCTACCTGCTGGGGCCCGACGTCGACCTGAGCGCCGCGGGCTTCCACGCCCTCGTTCCCGGGCTGCGGGACCGGGACGTCTACCTCTGCGGACCGCCCGGCCTGTCCGCCGCGGTTCGCAAAGCCCTCAAGGGCGCCGGCTTCCTGACCGGCAGCTCCACCAGGAGCGCTTCGCGCTGTAGCCGCAGCCAGGTCGGAGCCCACCCGGCCAGCTGGTCGCCCAGTTGGGTCTGGTCCGGCCCGCGTGCCCGGCGCCAGTTCGGGTTCACAGTTGCTCCACACGGCAGCCTCAGCAGACACACGACCTAGGCGCCCATGGTCGAGGCAGTCCCAATCTGGAGGAAACATGAAGATCTTGCTGGCCCTGCTGCTCGTGCTGCTGGTCCTGATCGCGCTCGCTGTCGCGGGCGGCACCGCCTTGCCTGTGCTGCTGGGTTCGTTGCTGGTCGGCGTGGTATGGCTCGAGCTCTACACCCAGGCCGGGATCGGGGCCTGAGACGAGCCCCGGCTCCGCCACCGTCACAGCGGAAGCACAGTTCGTGCCTAGCACGCCCACACCGGAAGCGCCCAGACTGAACCCATGCCCAGCCCGCAGACCGTGACCCGCACCGACGGCAGCCAACCCCGCGTCCTGGTCGTGGACGACGAGAGCACCCTGTCCGAGCTGCTCTCTATGGCCTTGCGGTATGAGGGCTGGGACGTGCGGACCGCCGCGGATGGCCTGACGGCGGTGCGCGTCGCCCGCGACTTTCAGCCGGACGCGGTCGTGCTGGACTGGATGCTGCCCGACATCGACGGGCTGGAGGTGCTGCACCGGCTGCGGGCCAGCGACTCCCACGTGCCGGTGCTGTTTTTGACCGCCCGGGACGCCGTCGAGGACCGGGTCACCGGGATCACCGCGGGCGGCGATGACTACGTCACCAAGCCGTTCAGTCTGGAGGAGGTCGTGGCCCGAATCCGCGGCCTGATGCGCCGAGCGGGGACGGCGTCGCAGGCCCGGCCGTCCGCCGAGCTGCAGGTCGGCGACCTGGTGCTGGACGAGGACAGCCACGAGGTGCGCCGCGACGGCGTCGAGATCAGCCTCACGGCCACGGAGTTCGAGCTGCTGCGGTTCCTGATGCGTAACGCCAAGCGGGTGCTGAGCAAGACTCAAATCCTTGATCGGGTGTGGCACTACGACTTCGGCGGCCAGGGCAACGTCGTGGAGCTTTACATCAGCTACCTGCGCAAGAAGATCGACGTGGGCCGCCAGCCGATGATCCACACCGTCCGTGGCGCCGGGTACGTCCTCAAGCCCGCGTCGTGACGCTGCGCACCAAACTCGTCGCCTTGGTGCTGGGCCTGCTGGCGCTGCTCAGCGGTGTGGTCGCGGTGGCGACGGACGTGGAGTTGCAGCGCTTCCTCGTCGGTCGGCTGGACAGCCAGTTGCAGACCGCCAACGGCCGCACAACCCATGCCCTGAGGAGCTCGGGAGGACCCGACGGTGGGGGAGGGGCGCGGCAGGAACCCACGCTCACCGACGCGCTCAACGGCCAGGGTCCCGGCGCACTGGTTGCACGCATCACCGCGGCCGGAGTCATCACCGCCGCCCGACGCACCGAGGCCCTGGACCCGATGGCCGTGCCGGCTGAGAACCTGCCCGCGCTAGCTGCGGTGCCGGTCGACGGGCAGGTGCACGGTGTGCACCTGGACCACGTGAACTACCGGATGCTGGCGACGCGTGCGCCGGACGGAGACGTCTCGGTCACTGGGCTGTCCACCGCCGGCGTGGACGGCACCCTCCTGCGGCTGGTCCTGATCGAGTTGGCTGTCACCGCCGGGGCCCTCGTGCTGGCAGCAGCGGCGGCCCTGGGTCTGCTCAGGCTCGCGTTGCGGCCCCTACGTCGGGTGGCTGCGACGGCCCGGCGGGTCGCCGAGCTGCCGCTGGACCGCGGGGAGGTCGCGCTCGCCGAGCGGGTGCCGGACACCGACACCGATCCGCGCACCGAGGTGGGCCAGGTCGGGGCCGCGCTCAACGGCCTGCTCGGTCACGTCACCAGCGCCCTGCAGGCCCGGCAGGCCAGCGAGTCCCGGGTGCGGCAGTTCGTCGCCGACGCCAGCCACGAGCTGCGCACCCCACTGGCCTCCATCCGCGGCTACGCCGAGCTCTCGCGCCGCAGCCCCGAGCTGGTCCCGCCCGACGTCGCGTACGCGCTGCGCCGAGTGGAGTCCGAGGCGGTCCGCATGACCAGCCTGGTCGAGGACCTGCTGTTGCTGGCGCGGCTGGACTCCGGCCGTCCGCTCGAACACGAACCTGTGGATGTGTCGCGGCTGCTGGTCGACGCTGTCGGCGACGCGCACGCCGCCGGCCCTGACCACCACTGGCGCCTGGACCTCCCGGACGTACCGGTGCTGGTCCAGGGCGACGCAGCCCGGCTCCACCAGGTGGTCACGAACCTGCTCAGCAACGCCCGGACGCACACTCCCGCGGGCACGACGGTCACCGCCCAGGTCACCGCCGCAGACACCACAGCGATCATCGGCGTGATCGACGACGGTCCCGGCATTCCCGCCGCGCTGCTCCCGACGGTGTTCGAGCGGTTCGCGCGGGCCGACACGAGCCGCTCGCGGGCGGCGGGCAGCACCGGGCTGGGCCTGGCCATCGTGTCGGCCGTCGTACACGCCCACGGCGGTTCGGTCGATGTCATGAGCGGTCCTGGGCAGACATCCTTCCTCATCCGGCTCCCCCTGCCGGTTCTGGTCGGCTGACTCGCCGGCTTCCCGCGCCGTGGTGAGCGCCCCGCGAGCGCGCTCACGCACGGAGCCCACTGCAGACCGGAGCACAGCACACCTTTGTCCATGCGGACGGCGTGCGCTGGCCGAGGAGCTCCTCCAGTCCCCCGGCGGCGTCATGGTCGTGCACCGCGTCCGCTCCCCGGACGAGGCCGTGTTCTGGGGTGAACTCGACGCGCTAGCCGTGAGCCGGGGGCTTCGCACACCGTCGTAGTGCCCGGCCCCCAGGACGGCAGCTCCTGGGCTCCGGTCGGCTCCCTCGGCGACGGCGCGGCCAACTGCGGCACCTCGTGCCTAACATCGCCGAGCGGGACGTGTTCGTCTGCGGTCTGGACGCCTGGATGGACGCCGCCCTTGGCCCGGCGCGGCAGGCCGGCGTCCCCGCCGACCGCCTGCACGCCGAGCGCTTCGCCTGATAAGCGCGCTACCTTCCCGACCCACCCCTCCAGCCGGCCCCCACCAGGGGCGGAGATCCTGTCGCTGAAGAACACTCAACTGGCCCAGGTCGAGGAGCAGACCGCTGTGAGCTCGAGGCCAAGTATCGGCCCGGTACCGAGATCGCTGGTGTTCCGACTTCCGGGCTCTAGGCAGGGCCTCGCTCGACGACCGGATGATTTTGGGGGTGCCGCCGCAAGTCGCCTCGATACCAGCGGCGGTGATTGCTGCCGCGGAGAAATTTGGCATCTCGATCCGCGAGGTTCATGTCCCGGTCTTGCCATGAGGAAGGCTGCCACGTGCGCGTGACCTACTGCGACCGGTGGAACCGAGTCACCGATACCCCGATTGAGCCGCTGGAGGAGTCCGAGGCCCGCCGCCGGCATGATGCTGGTGAGTTGTACACGGCGGTTGTCTGGACCGGCGACCACGTCGAGAACTACGTCGAAGTGCGCCTGGAGACCGGTTATGTGAGCGTGAAGTTCCTGGACGAGCAGCGGCGTCTGCTGCTCACCTACAGCTTTTCCGTGGTTGAGGCCGGCCGGATGTTTTTGGTCGAGACCCGGATCGTCGACCCGGACGACTACGCCAACAATGAGGTGTACTTGTTCGGTCTAGATGGCAGCATGGAGCGCGAGTTGGCTTCGCTGGACTACACCGAGGTCGCAGAGGACAAGATGACCGGCCCGCACCTCGCGGCGATGTTTGAGCCGGTACCGTCCTTTGGCCGGTATGAGTCGGTGCTGCGGCGCGAACGCGACCGGTCGGTCGACGATCAGCCTGCATGAGGTCTCGGGGTCGGGCGGCGCTGGCCGATGAGGGCCGAGCGGTGAGTTCGGGGTCGCGGGAGGCGGCTGCCCCGGATGGGCGCCGTTGACCGCCCGGGACGACGGTGGCGGGGATCCATATCTGGCCGGTGAACAGGTCATGGAGCACGACCAGCCCGTGCTGGCCGTGCTGGCCGTGCTTGCGAGCGGTGGAGCGGTAGGACCGGACCGCCAGGAACGAGCGGGCGCCGTCCTTGGAACGCCAGCTGCCGCTGGTCTTCTGCTGGAGCTTGACCATCCGGACATCTCGCTCAGCCTGGTCATTGTCGAAGCTGACGCCGAAGTCGGTGGCCAAGCAGAGACAGCCCGTCGTAGACAGCCATCCCGCTGGGCCCAGCAGCGCCCCAGCGGTGTCCATAGCAGTCTTCGGCAGTAGCGACGCCAGCCAGTCGAGACCAGCGCACCGAAACAGTCCTCCAAGCACTCCGCGCCCCGCTCCACCAGCAGGTGCTGACGGCCCAGCAGGTAGGTGCCGAACGCCGCCACCCGGTCCGAAGCGACGGGACCGTGCTGCGTCGGCTTATCGCCCGAGGGGTGGGGGCCCGCACCCGCCGCGGTGAACACGCGGCCATCTACGGCCATCCACAAGGACCGTCCACAGAATCGGCCGGCGCCGTTTTCTGTCGGTGGCAGGTGGTGGCATGCAGCCATGGAGCTGTTCGACCTTGCGTCCCGCCTGACCCACGACCAGCACGCGGCCGTCTTTCGGGGGCTGCCCTCGCGGCTGTCCTCAGCGTTGGCCGATGCAAAGACCGCGGAGCTGGTGCGGCCGCTGCTCGCCCGCGGTTGGCGCCCGGGTCAGATTGCGGCGCGGGTCGGGGCCGCGCCTGCACCGGCCGATGGCGCGGACGCTATCGGGGGCGTGCATGCGCTCCTGCAGATGTTGCAGGCCGAAGCGACGCCGGCCGACCGGGTCGCCCGGGAGCGGGCCGCTCGCGTACCGGTGCAGCCGGCGCCCGCCGCCGCTGCTCCCGAGGTCAAGCGGCGCTACGTCGCCCAGATCCGGCGCCAGCTCGGGCTCACCCCGCATCACTCGGCCGAGCCGCCTCCGCAACCGGTGCGACGCTGCGTGCTCTGCGATCAGGCCAGTGGCTACTTCGTCACCCATGAGGTCCGGCTGTGCCCCGCCTGCGTGCAGGTCCTCGCCAGCGGGCGGGCTCGGCTCGTGGCCGCCGGGTGACGTCGTCCGGCCATGCCGAGCGGGCTGTCGGGCGGCGATCGGGAGGATATTCCTGCGTCCACAGGCTGTGTGCACAGCTGTGTGCAGTTGCTGAGCGTCCCTGGACGATCACGCTGATGGAGGCTGCCGGCATTGGGCCGCATGCTCCACAGGGCCGCGCCGCGCCGTCCCCACCGGCCCCACAGCCGCGTCCACAGGGGCCGGTCGCGCCACGCCGAAGGTCGGGCCCGGACCCGGTAGAACTCCTGCGGAGCTGCTGCCGGGGCGGCCTACCAGGAGGTGCCGCACATGAGTGAGCGGGTCGTCGAGCGGCCGCGTACGCCGGCCCAGTTCACGCCGTCCGGCGGGTCCGCGGAGTTCGAGCGGACCCCGCCGCAGGACGTCGGGGCCGAGCAGTCGGTCCTGGGCGGCATGCTGCTGAGCAAGGATGCGATCGCCGACGTGGTGGAGATTCTGCGCTCCGGCGACTTCTACCGGTCGGCGCACCAGACCATTTACGACGTGGTGGTGGAGCTGTACGGCAAGGGGGAGCCGGCCGACCCCATCACTGTGACCGGCGAACTGGTCAAGCGCGGCGACGCTGTCCGGGTCGGTGGGGTGCCCTACCTGCACACGCTGGTGTCCAGCGTGCCCACGGCGGCCAACGCCGGGTACTACGCCAAGATAGTGGCCGAGCAGGCGATCCTGCGCCGCCTCGTGGAGGCGGGCACCCGCATCGTGCAGTTGGGCTACTCGGCCGGTGGGGGCGAGGTGGACGATCTCGTGGACCGGGCGCAGCAGACCGTCTACGACGTCACCGAGCGACGCACCAGCGAGGACTACACGCTGCTCGAGGACCTCATGCAACCCACGATGGACGAGCTCGAGGCCATCGGAGGACGCAGCGGGGCGATGAGCGGAGTCCCTACCGGCTTCGCCGACCTCGACCTGCTCACCAACGGCCTGCACCCCGGTCAGCTCATCGTCATCGCCGGTCGTCCTGGCCTCGGCAAATCGACCTTGGGACTGGACATCGCGCGCAGTGCCTCGATCAAGCACGGTCAGTCCAGCGTCATCTTCTCCCTCGAGATGAGCAAGACCGAGATCACCATGCGGTTGCTCTCAGCCGAGGCCCGGGTGCCGCTGCACCACATGCGGTCCGGCTCCATGACCGACGACGACTGGGCCCGGCTGGCCCGGCGGATGGGCGAGGTCGCCGAGGCGCCGCTCTACATCGACGACTCCCCCAACCTGACGATGATGGAGATCCGGGCCAAGGCCCGGCGGCTCAAGCAGCGCCAGCAGCTGCGGCTCGTGGTCATCGACTACATGCAGCTGATGACGGGCAGCAAGAAGGCCGAGAGCCGTCAGCAGGAGGTGTCGGAGCTGAGCCGGAGCCTGAAGCTGTTGGCCAAGGAGCTCGACGTGCCGGTGATCGCGATGAGCCAGCTCAACCGCGGCGCGGAGCAGCGCACCGACAAAAAGCCTCAGCTCTCGGACCTGCGCGAGTCGGGCTGCCTGCCGGCCTCGACCCGGATCCTGCGGGCCGACACCGGCAGCGAGGTGACCCTCGGCCAGCTTCAGGAGGCGGGCGCGCGCGACGTCCCGGTGTGGAGCCTGGACGAGAGCCTTCGGTACGTCGCGCGGCCGCTGACCCACGTGTTTCCCACGGGGACCCGAGAGGTCTTTCGGCTCACCCTTGCCTCGGGCAAGACGGCACGGGCCACCGCCAACCACCCGTTCCTGACCTGCGACGGGTGGTGCCCGCTCAGTGAGATCACCCTCGGAACCCGTCTCGGCGTACCCCGGCACGTGCCCGCACCGGAGCAGGTGACGACCTGGTCCGACGAGCAGGTGAGCGAGCACACCCGGCGCACCGGCGACTCGGGCTGGCAGACCCGCGAGCTCGCCGACGCGGTTGCCGGTCTGTCTAAGCGCCAGCTGCGCATGTTCCTGCGCGGGCTGTGGCAGCAGCGCGGATCGATCACTGGCGGCGCAGGTGGGGTACCGGTTCTGCTTGCCTCCGATGACCTGCTGACCGACGTCAGCCGGTTGCTGCTGCGCTTCGGCATCTCGGTGCAGCAGGTCCCCGGCCGCGTCGCGGTCGTGGAACGCGCCGACCGCCGCCGCCTGCTGACCGAGATCGTGCAGGCGTCCTGGCAGGAGGAGGCCTTCGTTCGGCCGGCGACAGAACCGGCCGCGCTGTGGTCGCAGGTGCGGGACGTGCTGCAGGAGGCCTCGGTCACCATGGCCGCACCCCTGGAGGGCGACTCCGGCACTGCGGCCCCGCCTCTGGCCACGGTGACCCGACTGCTCGAGCAGGAGGACCTCGTCCTGGCCGCGACGAACGACGTGCTGTGGGATCGGCTCATCTGCGTGGTCCCGGACGGCGTCGAGGCCGTCTTCGACGCCACCGTGCTGGGAACGCACAACTTCGTCGCCGACGGCATCGCGGTGCACAACTCGATCGAGCAGGACGCCGACCTGGTCGTACTGCTGCACCGCGAGGACGCCTACGAAAAGGAGAGTCCCCGGGCCGGCGAGGCGGACTTCATCGTCGCCAAGCACCGTAACGGACCCACCGACACGATCACCGTGGCCTTCCAAGGCCACTACAGCAGGTTCGTCGACATGAGCCCCAGCTGATAGTGCTGCACGCCTACCGCGCTTGCATCGCAGCAGACCGCTTGCCGACGTGGCCTCCTTGGCGCACGACGACCTCGTCTCCTTCTGGGTTGAGCTGTTCCCGTACAGCTCGTGCGCATCAAGGGTGTGGGAGCTGCGATCGACGGTCACCGCGTACCACGCGTGCTACGTGGCGCTGGCCGAGATCCTGGTGGCGGACGTGGCCACTCTCAAGGTGCGGTTGAGCCGCGCGAGCGGGCTCGCTGCTAGTTCTCTGTGCCGCCTGTCTAGGCAGAGGCGCGGGCTCAACTCACATCGGCAGCCACGAGGGTGCGCCCCTTAGCTCGTTTCGGCGCGCCGGTGCAGGGATCGGAACATCAGTACGGCGTCTCGGTGGTCGTGCTCGTTTAGTGCTAGCGAGCCCGGCCACCGGCCGACCTGCTCCCAACCGCAGCTCTCGTAGAAGGCCTCGAGGCCCAGGCCGGCCCTCAGTTCCAGGTGCAGCTGTTGCAGACCGAAGTCGTCCCGGGCGGCGCGAGCGGCCTCCGCCATCAGCGCCCGCCCGACGCCGGTGCAGAGGTACTGCAGCGCGGTCTGCACCCGCAGCAGCGTGGCCCAGTGGCGGGTCAGCTTGCTTGCGTTGCCGGCCAGCAGCAGCCAACCGGCAAGGTCCGCGCCATCGGTCGCGATCAGGAGCCGGTTCAGGGCCGGGTCCAGGGACTGCACCATGGCCTCGACCTCCGGCCGAATGTGCTCGTCGTGGACGGGTAGGAAGGGGAAGCCGACCGCGCCTCCGGCGTTCGAGACGTCCCGCCAGCACGCCAGCAGACTCCCGCGCAGCTCGTCGTCGACGGCGCGGGCGGAAGTGAGCCACCGCAGCGCCGTCCCCGCCGGCGAACCGGTCACCATGGCCGTCGCACTAAAGGACCTACCGGTCCCGTCGCGGTGCCAGGACGCAGAACTCGTTGCCTTCGGGATCGGCGAGCACCACCCAGGGTTGCTCGCCCTGTCCCACGTCCTGCAGCGTTGCCCCCTGTGCCAGCAGCCGGTCCACCTCCGCCGCTTGATCCTGCGGTCGGAAGTCCAGGTGCAGACGGTTCTTGGTGGCCTTCGCCTCGCCCACCGGTACGAAGAGCAGACCTGGTAGCCGTTCTGGCGCCGCTCTGATCTCGTACTCATCAGCAGAGTCCAGCGTCACGACCCAACCCAGGACATCGGCCCACCACCGGCCGAGCTCGGCCGGCTGCGCCGCGTCGATGACTACCTGCTCCCACTCGAGGCTCATGCGCCAGCGTAGTAGGCGGGTGGTCCGTCAGACGCTGCCCGGTGCGGCAGCCTCGGTCTGCACCGCGCCGCTGAACACGCTGTCCACGATCGCCTGAGCCGCAGGTCCGTACGGCGGGAGAAAGGCGTCGGCCAGGTCGCCGGTTCCGCGGACGACCACGCCGCGAGGGTTGGAGAACTCGCGAAAACCTTCGATCCCGTGGTGTCGGCCGCTTCCGCTCTGCCCGACCCCGCCGAAACCAAGCGTCGGCAGCGCGCCCTGAACGGCGCAGACGTTGACGCAGGCGCCACCGGACGTCGTCTGCCGCAGCACGTGCTCGGCAACCTGGGCGTCCTTGCTGAACACGTACAGCCCCAACGGGCGCTCGCCGGCGTTCACCTCGGCCAGCGCCTCGTCGAGGTCGTCGTAGGGGACGACCGGCAAGATCGGGCCGAAGATCTCCTCCTGCATGATGCGCAGGTCTTTCGGCGGGTCGACGACCAGCACGAGCGGCAATTGGCGGGTGGCCCGGTCACCCGTACCGCCCAGCGGGATGACCCGCGCCCCGGCCGCGTTCGCCTCGTCGACCATCGCGACGATCCGGTCCAGGTGCCGCTCGGTGATGATGCCGGTGCAGTCCGCGGAGGAGGCGTAGTCCGGCAGCTCTTGTGTCAGGTAGTGCTCGGCGTGCTCGACGAAGGCCTCGACCTGCGCCCGCGGGACGAGCGCGTAGTCGACCGAGATGCACATCTGGCCGTTCTTGATCAGCTTGGTCCCCACGATGCTGCGGACGCTCTCGGCATCCACGCTGTCGGTTGTCAGGATGGCCGGGCACTTGCCGCCGAGCTCCAGCGTCACGGGCACCAGGTTCTCGGCCGCGGCTTTGGCGATCTCGCGCCCGATCGCCGGGCTGCCGGTGTACAGCAGGTGGTCCCAGCGCAGGGTCGGGAACTGCTTGGCCAGGGTCAGGCCGCCGACCGACACGGCCACCCGGTCCTCGGAAAAGGTCTCGGAGATCATTTGTTGCAGCAGGTCTGCGCACGCGGGCGTGTAGTCCGACGGCTTGATGATCACCCGGTTGCCGGCGGCGAGCATCTCGACCAGCGGGCCGACCGACAGGTCGAACGGGAAGTTCCACGGGACGATGTTGCCGATGACACCCTTGGGCTGGTAGCGGACGCCGGCTCGCGCAGTGCCGTAGAACGCCGGATCGGCCTGCCGCTCGTCCTCGGCCATCCACGCGTCCAGATGCTCAATCGCGGAGGCTGCCCTGCCGGCCACGCCGAGCACCTCGACGAGGTCGGTGAACAGCTCCGGGTGCATGGCGAAGTCGGTGCTCATCGCCGTCCGAATCTGTTCGCGGTGGCCCATCAGCATGCCGGCCAGGGCCATCAGGTGGCCCTTGCGCTCCGCGGAGTCCGGGTAGGGGTCGGCCAGGAACGCGCCGCGTTGTACGGCGAACAGCCGGTGCAACTCACCGATCGCCGGGCCGTCATCGGTATCCGCGGTACTGGGCGGGGTGACGAGTGTGGTCATGGGCTCTCCTGGAGGGTGCGTCACGCACGCCCGCAGCGGGTGGCAGTAGCACGGACGAGACGGTGCGCATGCTACATCTGCCGCGTCTGTTGCATAGCCGGTACGACGGGTGCCATCCTGCCGACACGAGCGACGACCCGTTGGGAGCTACGTGACCACCACAACTGCCCAGCCCGAGGCCGAAACCGGCACGGGGCACGTCGATGTGCTGATCGTCGGAGCTGGGTTGTCCGGGATCGGCGCCGCCTGCCACCTGCAGACCGACGCGCCCGGCAGCTCGTACGCGATCGTGGAGGCGCGCGGCGCGAGCGGTGGGACCTGGGACCTGTTCCGCTACCCCGGCATCAGGTCGGACTCGGACATGTTCACCCTCGGTTACGCCTTCCGCCCGTGGAAGCAGGCCCAGTCGATCGCCGATGGCGACGCGATCCTGCAGTACGTCCGGGAGACCGCGACGGCGTACGGCATCGATGAGCGCATCCGTTACCACACCCGCGTCGTACGGGCCGACTGGTCCAGCGAGGACGCGCGCTGGACCGTCACCGTCGAGGACGTCGGGTCGGGCGAGCGCACCACCCGGACCTGCGGCTTGCTCTACCTGTGTTCGGGCTACTACCGGTACGACGAGGGCTACACCCCGACCTGGCCCGGCCTGGAGGACTTCGCCGGCACGGTGGTGCATCCGCAGCACTGGCCGAAGGACCTCGACGTCAGCGGCAAGCGGGTCGTGGTCATCGGCAGCGGCGCAACGGCGGTGACGCTCGTTCCCGCGCTCGCGGACAGCGCCGCGAAGGTGACCATGCTGCAGCGCTCACCGTCCTACCTCATGGCCTTTCCCTCGCGGGACCCGATCGCGGATCTGCTGCGCAAGGTGCTGCCCGAGCGGCAGGCGTACGCCGCCGTGCGATGGAAGAACGTGCGCATGGGAACCGCGATCTACGGCATCTGCCGCAAGTACCCGGCGCGCGTACGCAGCCTGCTCCATCGCAGCGCCACCAAGCGCCTGCCGGCCGGCTACGACGTAGGCACGCACTTCACGCCGGCCTACGAGCCGTGGGACCAGCGGATGTGCCTCGTACCGGAGGGCAACTTCTTCGCCGCGATCCGGTCCGGCAAGGCCGACGTCGTGACCGACCAGATCGAGGCGTTCACCACCACCGGGCTGCAGCTGGCGTCCGGCGGGACCATCGAAGCTGACGTGGTCATCACCGCCACCGGGCTCAACCTGCTCCCGTTGGGGGGCATCGAGCTCGGTGTCGACGGTGAGGAGGTGGTGATCCCGGAGCGCGTCGCCTACAAGGGGATGATGCTGGACGCGGTGCCCAACCTGGCCTTCGCGCTCGGCTACACCAACGCCTCCTGGACGCTCAAGGTCGACCTGGTCTCGGCCTACGTCGCCCGGCTGCTCCACTTTATGCAGCAGCGGGGGTACGCCATCGTCACCCCGCGGCTGCCGGCCGAGCAGATGGACACCTCCCCGTTCATCGACATGACTTCCGGCTACTTCGAGCGCTCGCGCGCCACCCTGCCGCTGCAGGGCGACCGGGCTCCGTGGCGGCTGCAGCAGCATTATCTCAAGGACTCGGTGCTGTTCCGCGGGCCGGCCGAGGACGCCGAGCTGGAGTTCCAGCCGCGACGCCCTGCGCCGGTGAGCTGAGCGCATGCGGTCCGGAACGCCACAAAGGAATTGCCCATGAAGATCAACTCGATCTGCGGCCTCGCCCTGCTCGGTGTCACGGCAGCGGCGGTGGCGGCACGACGCAGCTCCGGTGCACCGCGCATCGACACGAGCAACCTGAGCGGTAGCACGGCGGTGGTGACCGGCGGCGGCTCGGGCATCGGCCGGTCGCTGGCGATGCTGCTGGCCCAGCGGGGCGCCCGGGTCCATGTCGCCGACCTCGACGGCCCGAGCGCGGAGGCCGTCGCCGGCGCCGTCCGCGCCGCAGGTGGCGACGCGGTGGCCCACGCCGTCAACGTCGCCGATGCCGCCTCGGTCGCGCGCTTTGCCGATGGCGTGTTCGCCGACGGCCCAGTGGATCTGCTGTTCAACAACGCCGGCGTGGGCCATGCCGGCGCCGTGGCCGACACGACGCTGGAGGACTGGCGACGCCTCATCGACGTCAATCTGCTCGGTGTCGTGCACGGGCTGCACGCCTTCCTCCCGCGGCTGCTTGCCCAGGACCGCCCCGCCCAGATCGTCAACACCGCCTCGATGGCCGGACTGGTGCCCGTACCCGGCCTCGCGGCGTACTCCGCAACCAAGGCCGCCGTCGTCGGCCTGACCGACGCACTCGACATCGAGCTCCGGGGTACGCAGGTGCGGGTCTGCGCGCTGTGCCCCGGAGTCATCAACACCGCGATCATCAGCACCTCGACGATGCGCGGCGACTGGGCCCAGCGCCAGGCCAGGACGGTCGAGCTGTACGCCAAGCGGGGTACCTCGCCCGACGTCGTCGCAAGGCAGGCGCTGGCCGGGGTGACGCGCGGGCGGACGATCGTCCCGACGCCGCGCTACCAGGTGGTACCCCACTGGTTGCTCAAGCGCGCGTCCCCCCGCGCCGGCCGCGCTGTGTCGGTCGCCGCGTCCCGCTACCTCACCAGGAGCCAGTAACGCGTCACCCGCGCGCCGTTAGCCGCAGACCCGCCCGGTGTCTCGGCGGACCCGGAGTCCAGCCAGGAGCAGGCCCGAGGCGAAACAGGCGCCCGCGCCCTCGCCGGCCCGAAGCCGCAGGTCGAGCAGCGGTTCGAGGCCGAGCCGCTGCAGCACGAGTGGGTGGGCGCGTTCCCGACTGCGCTGTCCGGCGATGAGGCACGCCGCTGCGGCCGGGTCCACCATCGTGGCGACCCAGCCGGCCAGAGTCGTGAGCAGGCCGTCGAGCACGACGACGGCCCGGGCTTCGGCGGCGCCGAGCACAACCCCGGTCAGCAGGGCGAGCTCGGGGCCGCCCAGTGAGACCAGGACGGCCCGCGGGTCGGCCAGGTCGTGCTGGCGTGCTGCTCGGGCCACGGCGGCTGTGACGACCTCGCGCTTGCGGGTAAGCATCTGACTGTCCGCGCCCGACCCCAACCCGACCACGAGATCGGCGCCTAGGCCCAGCAGCACCGCGGCGACGGCGGCCGCCACGGTGGTGTTGCCGACGCCCACCTCGCCGAGGGCGACCAGGCCCGTCGTACCGACGTCGTGTCCAAGTGTCCGGCCCTCCGACATCAGGTCGCTCACCCGCTGCCCGGACAGGGCATCGGCGTGAACCAGATCCCCGGTCGCCGTACCGGCGTCGACGACCCGCCAAGTCAAACCGGCCGAGGCCGCAGCAACGGTCCCCAGAGCCTGGCCAGTGCAGGCCGCAGCCAGCACGTCGTCGGTGACGGAGTCGGCAAACGCCGAGACGCCGAGCCCCGTCACCAAATGCCGCCCACCCGCCAGTACCAGCGTGCCGGTGGTCAGGTCGCCGCGTCCCAAGGCGACGGCTCGGTCTAGCGCGCGGTCCAGGATGCCCAGGGAACCCGGCGGCGTCAGTAGCAGATCGGCCGCGTCCCGGGCACCGACGACCTCGGTCTGCACCGGTGCGCGCAGCGCGGAGCTCGCCTCCGGCAGCCGGCTGACCGGAGCTGCCGGAGCCGCTTTCGGCCACCGGTCGTCAAGGACCACGTCGGCCAGCGGCTGGCGACGGGACCAACCGGCCCGCTCGAGACCGGGCGCGAGGTTGCGCTCGTCGGGCCAGCCCAGGCACAGCCAGCCCAGCGTGAGAACCCCGTCGGGCAGCTCGAGCAGCTCGGCGAGACCGGCCGGCTGGAACAGCGTCACCCAGCCGAGCCCCAGACCCTCGGCGCGGGCGGCGAGCCAGATGTTCTGGATCGCGCAGGCGCACGACCACAGGTCGGCATCCGGGAACGTGGCGCGGCCAAGGACCCCCGCAGCCGGCGTACGGCGGTCACAGCACACGACCACCCCGAGCGGCGCCTCGCGAATGCCGTCGAGCTGCAGGTCCAGCAGGTGCCGGGCCGCTTCCGGCTCCAGGACGGCCGCCTGGGCGAGCCGTTCGGCGTCGGCCATGACCGCGGCCCGCTCACGCACGGCAGGGTCGCGCACCACGAGAAATCGCCAGGGCTGCGAGTGACCCACCGACGGCGCCGCGTGGCCTGCACCCAGTACCCGCAGGAGCAGGGCCTGCTCGACAGGGTCCGGCCGGAATCGGCGTACGTCGCGCCGGGCGGCCAGCACGTCGTACAGCCCGGTCCGGACCTGCTCCTGGAAGGCCCAGGCGTCCGGTGCCGCCGCTCGCTGCTGTGCCGTGGTCGGATCCCCAATCAGGGGTACGGGGCGGGGCCAGGTCACCGGATGACAGTAGGTCGTAGGCGCGGAGCGGCTGCTCGGCCGCGCTCGGGAGTGGCGCCGCCGTCATGACAGGAACGCGTCCACATCGTCTGCCTCGCGGACCGGAATCACCATGATCACGTGCCACACTGTCGCGGTGGACAAGGGGCCTGATCGGCTGGGACAGAGCAAGAGTGGCGTGACGCCCAATAGATCCCTTTTCAGCAGCGCCCGGTCCTCTCGACTGGCACTGACGGCAACAACGGCAGCGCTCGTCGCCCTCGCGTGCACCGGAGCCGCGGTGCTCGTGAGCTCTGCAACGCCCTCCACGCCGCGACAGCCCGGGGCAGCTACGCCCGAGAGTGGGGTCGAACAGGGCACCGTCGCCATCGTCGCACCACCGGGGCTGGGGACCGGCCCGCACCAGCGCGCCGCAGCGGTGCCGTCAGGTCGCCTCGGATTCCCTGCTCAGGTTGCCCTTGCTGGTCCTGCCGGGCCCTTCGGCATCGCCCGCCCATTGACGTTGCAGTTCAGCCTGCCCCTGGCCAGTGCGGCAGCTGGAGGCGCGGTACCGAGTCGCCCCATCGGCGCAGAGCGCGGTCCCGATGGCAGGAGCGGCTCGACGTCACGACCCGAGCAGGTTCTAGGCGTGGCCCCAGGGCCGCCGACAAATGGGTCACCAACAACCGGCATGGCGCCGCCTGAGGCAAGGCCAGTCGCAGCCGGACCGGTGCTGACCCCGGCGCCGGCACCCGCGCCGGTACCCGCGCCCAAGAGACCGGCAACCGGTTCAGCGCCGACCCCCTCACCCCGGGATCCGGTGACAGCAACAGACCCGCTGCGACCGCGTGCACCGGCTCAGACCCCGAGCCCGGCTGCGCAGCCCGTGACGTACCTGCACCGGCAGCGCGTGACCTCGCCGAGCGTGGTCGCGCTCACCGAGGCTGCGCCGATTCCGGTGGTCCCGGTCAAGGATCGGCAGGACAAGGCCGCCCCGGTTAAGGGTCCGCACGATCAGGCTGCCCCGGTGGATAGGCGTCCGCACGACAAGGCCGGCCCGGTCAGCGGTCCGCACGGCCCGGTCAGCGGTCCGCACGGCCCGGTCAGCGGTCCGCACGACGAGGCCGGGCCGGTCAAAGCCACACACCGCAAGGGCACGCATAACAAGGCCGAGCAGCGCCGGCGCGAGCCCGCTCCGGACCGGACCCAGGACGCGGGCCAGCCCTCCGGCGACATCCGGGCGCGGCAGCAGCGGTAGGTGTACGGCTGCTGGTTGCGAGACGTGTCACATGCAGCCGGCGTGGTCTGGCACGATGGCGCCCGACAGACCGCTCGCACCGCTCGGACCCGCCCACCCCGCAGGTCCCGCCGGGCAGCACCCGCCCCACTGGTGACCTGGAGACCCCGGGCCGGCAGCCGAGCGCACCGAGGAGCATCGTGACCGTGACCGAGAGCCTGCCCCAGGGCAGTAGCACGCGGGCAGCCGCCTCGAGCAGCACGACCGGCCCGGAACTGGTCCAGCTGCTCACCCCCGAGGGCGAGCGGGTCAGCCACCCGGACTACGACATCGACCTCACCGACGAGCAGTACCGCGAGCTGTACCGCGACCTCGTGCTCGTGCGCCGGATCGACATCGAGGCCACGGCGCTGCAGCGCCAGGGCGAGCTCGGGATCTGGGCAGCTCTGCTCGGGCAGGAGGCCGCGCAGGTCGGCTCCGGCCGGGCGCTGCGACCGCAGGACTTCGCCTTCCCGACGTACCGGGAGCACGGGGTGGCGTGGTGCAAGGGGGTGGATCCGCTGCGGCTGCTCGGGTTGTTCCGCGGCGCCAGCAACGGCGGCTGGGACCCGCAGGAGAAGCGGTTCAACCTGTACACGATCGTGATCGGCAGCCAGACCCTGCATGCGACCGGCTACGCGATGGGCGTCAGCAAGGACGGCGCGGTGGGTGACCCGGAGACCGGCGAGGCGGTGATCGCCTACTTCGGCGACGGGGCCAGCAGCCAGGGCGACGTCAACGAGGCGTTCGTGTGGGCGAGCGTCTACAACGCCCCCATCGTGTTCTTCTGCCAGAACAACCAGTGGGGCATCTCGACGCCGACCGCGACGCAGACCCGCATCCCGCTCTACCGCCGGGCCGAGGGCTTCGGCTTCCCGGGCGTGCGCGTCGACGGCAACGACGTCCTGGCGTCCTACGCTGTGACCCGCAAGGCCCTCGACGATGCGCGGACGGGGCAGGGGCCGACGCTGGTCGAGGCTTTCACCTACCGGATGGGCGCGCACACGACCTCGGACGACCCGACGCGCTACCGGCTGGCCAGCGAGCTCGAGGCCTGGAAGCTGAAGGACCCGCTGGAGCGGATGAAAGCCTTCCTGTACAAGCAGCAGCTGGTCGACAGCGAGTTCTTCGACCAGCTCGAGACCGACGCGGACGCGCTCGCGGCCCGCATCCGCAAGGGCTGCCTGGAGATGGAGGACCCGTCCCCGCTAGGCATCTTCGACGACGTGTACGACGAGATCACGCCGCTGCTGCAGGAGCAGAAGGCCGCGTTCACCACCTACCTGGGCGGTTTCGCCGAGGGGAGGCACTGATGGCCCAGCTCACCCTCGCCAAGGCCCTCAACGAGGCATTGCGCGCTGCAATGGAGCGCGATCCCAAGGTCTTGATGATGGGCGAGGACATCGGCAAGCTCGGCGGCGTCTTCCGGGTCACCGACGCGCTGCAGAAGGACTTCGGTGAGGACCGGGTGTTCGACACCCCGCTGGCCGAGTCCGGCATCGTGGGGACGGCGATCGGCCTGGCCATCCGCGGCTACCGGCCGGTGTGCGAGATCCAGTTCGACGGTTTCGTCTACCCGGCCTACGACCAGATCGTGTCCCAGCTGGCCAAGATTCACGCCCGCTCGCGCGGCCAGGTGAAGATGCCGATCACGATTCGCATCCCGTTCGGTGGCGGCATCGGCGCGGTCGAGCACCACAGCGAGTCACCCGAGGCGTACTTCGCGCACACCGCCGGGCTCAAGGTCGTGACCTGCAGCAACCCCAGCGACGCGTACTCGATGATGCAGCAGGCGATCGCCTCGGACGACCCGGTGATCTTCTTCGAGCCCAAGCGTCGCTACTGGGAGAAGGCCGAGGTCGACACCTCGGCCACGCCCGACCCGCTCTGGCAGGCCCGCGTGGCGCGCCCCGGCACCGACCTGACGCTGATCGCGTACGGCCCGATGGTGAAGACCTGCCTGCAGGCCGCGGGCGCCGCCGCTGAGGAGGGCCGTGAGCTGGAGGTGGTCGACCTGCGGTCGCTGTCCCCGCTGGACTTCCCGACCCTGTTCGCCTCCGTTCGCCGAACCCGGCGGGCCGTCGTCGTGCATGAGGCGCCTTCCTTCGTCGGCCTCGGCTCGGAGATCGCGGCCCGGCTGTCCGAGGAGCTGTACTACGAGATGGAGGCCCCGGTGCTGCGCGTCACCGGATTCGACACGCCCTACCCGCCGTCGCGGGTGGAGGAGGACTACCTGCCTGACCTCGATCGGGTCCTGCACGCCGTCGACCGATCCCTCGAGTACTAGGAAAGGCCGGTTCACCTCATGGGACGCATCGCCCAGTTCAAGCTGCCCGACCTCGGCGAGGGCCTCACCGAGGGTGAGATCCTGCAATGGATGGTCAAGGCCGGCGACCAGGTACGGCTGAACCAGCCGATCGTCGAGGTAGAGACCGCCAAGGCGGCTGTCGAGGTCCCGTCGCCGTACGCCGGGGTCGTCACGCAGATCCACCACGAGGCCGGCGAGACCGTCGACGTCGGCGCGGTCATCATCAGCTTCGACACCGACCCGTCCGCCGGTCCGCTGGAGGCTGCGGGCAACGCGGCCGCCGGCGCCGCGGCGAACCCGGTGGAGAGCGCGGCCCCACGCCTTGCCACGGCCGTGGGCACCCGGGTGGAGGCTGAGGCCGAGGTCCTGCCGGCCGCTGTCGCCGAGCTCGTCCAGAATGAGGGCGCGCTCATCGGCGAGGTCGGGCCGACCGGCCGCACGGCAACGCTGGTCGGGTACGGCCCGCGTTCGACCACCGCAAAGCGTCGGGCCCGCACCGGCGAACCCGCTCCACCGGTCCCGGCCGAGGTCACTCCGCCGGCACCGCCGGCCACAGCGGCGCGGGTCTCGGCTGCCGCTGTCGGGCTGTCGGCGGCCCGCAGTGCCGGCGCGGTCACCGTCCTGGCCAAGCCCCCGGTGCGCAAGCTCGCCCGGGAGCGGGGGGTCGACCTGACGGCCCTGCTGGGTACCGGCGCCGGCGGCACCGTAACGCGGGCCGACGTCGAGGCCGCCGCTCAGTCGTTGCTCCCCGACTCCGAGCCGGCGACGTACGAGCCGGCGACGTACGAGCCCGGGACGTCATCCGGCCGTGCTGTCCGCGCGGCGGTGGACTACGACCCGGTCACCCGGGAGCGGCGGATCCCGGTCAAGGGCGTTCGCAAGATGACGGCGCAGGCCATGGTCGGAAGCGCGTTCAGCGCACCGCACGTCACCGAGTTCATCACCCTGGACATGACCCCCTCGATGGAACTGCTGCCGCGGCTCCGGGCGCTGCCGGAGTTCGCCGGGGTGAAGCTCTCCCCGTTGCTGCTGGTCGCGAAGGCACTACTGCTGGCGGTCCGGCGCAACCCCGAGATCAACAGCACCTTCACCGGCGAGGAGATCGTGGTCAAGGACTACGTGAACCTCGGCATCGCCGCCGCCACGCCCCGCGGCCTGCTCGTACCGAACGTCAAGGACGCCGACGGGCTCTCGCTGGTTGAGCTCGCGCACGCCCTGCAGTCTCTGGTGACCACGGCCCGGGACGGCCGGTCGTCGCCCGCGGACCTGGCCCGCGGAACGATCACGATCACCAACGTCGGGATGTACGGGGTGGACAACGGTACGCCGATCCTCAACCCGGGCGAGAGCGCGATCCTGTGCTTCGGCGCGGTCCGGCCCACCCCATGGGTGCACGAGGGCGAGATCTGCGTCCGCCAGGTGAGCTCGCTCGCCCTGTCCTTCGACCACCGCTGCGTCGACGGCCAACTCGGGTCGCAGTTCCTGGCAGATGTCGCCCGGGTGTTGGCCGATCCCACGACCGCCCTGGCTTGGAGCTGACGACACACACGAACGATCTTGTTGCGCGTACGGCGTGCTTGTGCGTGATCGGCGTGCCGGTGCGTGCGCTCTGCAAGAGGCGGAACGCTCAGTAGACGTCCCGGTCGCGCACGACCCGCTCCTCGGTGGCGACGCCGGTGGACCGCGGCCCGTTGTTGTTGTTGTTGCGGTTCAGCAGCAGCGTCGTGAGCAGGAGCCCGAGGGCCCCGGCCGCCATCAGGATGTAGCCGATCACGTTGATGTCGATGCCGCTGAAGCTGTAGTTCACCGCGAAGGCCAGGATCGCACCGAGGGCGAGCAGGAAGATGCTGGCGCCGATACCCATGCTGGTTGCCTCCGTGAGGGTCACGCGACGGACCTATCCAAGCCAACTGTACGACTATCCGCCCGGTCCCGCCCCCACACGCGCCCGCCGCGCCCCCACACACGCCCGCCCCGCCCCTCCGCGCCTGCCCCCATACGCGCCCGACCCTCGCCCACTCCCAAGTCACGCGATCTTGACGCTTGTGCTCGGTCTGCCGGCGTGTCGCGCACACTCTCGTCAAGATCGCGCGGGAGGGGGGCGGGGAGGGGGGCGGGAAGGAGGGAGGGGCAGAGGAGGGACGGAGGGGCGGCGGCACCGGACGGGGCGGCGGGAGAGCGGTGGGCGCGGGCCCGGCTAGAAGGCGGCCTCGTCCAGCGCCATCAGCGAGCCGTCCACGGCCTCGGCGATGCTGCGGGTCGAGCTCAGCGCGGGAAGGACCTCGGCTGCAAACCAGCTGGCCGCCGCGACCTTGCCGTTGTAGAAGTTCGTGTCCCGACCGCTGGCGGCTGGGAGCTTCTCCACGGCGACCGCGGCCTGTCGGAGCAGCAGCCAGCCGACGACGAGGTCGCCGAGCGCCATCAGCGCCCGGGTGGTGTTCAGCCCGACCTTGTACACGTTCTCGGGGTCCTCGACCGAGGCCATGAGGTCGTTGACGCAGTGCCCGACGATGGCCTGGACGTCCTCGAGGGCCTGCCCGAGCAGCTCGCGCTCGCGCAGCAGGCGCCCGTTGCCGGCATCGCCCTTGCTGAACTCCTGGATCTGCGCGGTGAGCAGGCCGAGGGCCTGCCCCTTGTCCCGCACGATCTTGCGGAAGAACAGGTCCATCCCCTGGATGGTCGTCGTGCCCTCGTACAGGGTGTCGATCTTGGCGTCCCGGAGGTACTGCTCGATCGGGTAGTCCTGGGTGAAGCCCGAGCCGCCGAAGACCTGCAGTGAGCTGGCCAGCAGCTCGTAGGCCTTCTCCGAGCCGTAGCCCTTCACGATCGGCAGCAGCAGGTCGTTCAGGCGCACCGCGGACTGGTCGGTGAGGCCGCTCGCCTCGGCCAGCTCGACGGTGTCCTGCACGGACGCGGTGTAGAGCACCAGGGCGCGCATGCCCTCGGCCCAGGCCTTCTGCCGCATGAGCATCAGGCGTACGTCGGGGTGGTGCAGGATGCTCACGCGGGGCGCGGTCTTGTCCGTCATCCGGGTCATGTCCGGTCCCTGCACCCGCAGCTTGGCGTAGTCGAGCGCGTTGAGGTAGCCGGTGGACAGCGTCGAGATGGCCTTGGTACCGACCATCATCCGCGCGTACTCGATGACCTGGAACATCTGGGCGATGCCGTCGTGCACGTCCCCGACCAGCGTGCCGACGGCCGGGTGCCGATCGCCGAAGGTGAGCTCGCAGGTGGAGGAGACCTTCAGGCCCATCTTCTTCTCGAGGTTGGTGACGTAGACGCCGTTGCGCTCGCCGAGCTCGCCGGTCTCGAGGTCGACGTGGACCTTGGGGACCAGGAACAGCGACAGGCCCTTGGTGCCGGGGCCGCCCTTGCCCTCGACTCCGACCGGCCGCGCGAGGACGAGGTGGAAGATGTTCTCGGGCCAGTCCCACTCGGCCGAGGTGATGAAGCGTTTCACGCCTTCCAGGTGCCAGGTGCCGCCGGGCTGCTGGCGGGCGGTGGCCCGGCCGGCGCCGACGTCGGAGCCGGCATCGGGCTCGGTGAGGACCATCGTGGCGCCCCAGCCGCGCTCGATGGCCAGCTCGGCGAAACGCCTCTGCTGGGCGGTGCCGTTCTGGTGCAGGATCTGGGCGAAGCCCGGGCCCGAGGAGTACAGGAAGACCGCCGGGTTGGCGCCGAGGATCATCTCCGCCACGGCCCAGACCAGGCTGGGCGGGGCGCCGATCCCGCCGAGCTGCTCGCTCAGCGCGAACCGGTCCCAACCACCCGCATGGAAGCTCGCGTAGCTCCTGGTGAACGTCTCGGGCAGGACGACGCTGCCGCTCGCCTTGTCGAACACCGGCGGGGTGCGGTCGCCGTCGGCGAAGCTGTCGGCCAGGTCCTGGGTGCTGAGCCGCTCGACCTCCCTCAGCACGTCCCGCGCCGTATCGAGGTCCAGGGCCGCGAACGGGCCGACCCCGAGGTGGCGGTCGGTACCGAACACCTCGAACAGGTTGAACTCGATGTCGCGCAGGTTGCTCTTGTAGTGCCCCATGCCTGCCGGCTCCCGTCCGCATTACTGGTGAGTAACGCCCAAGGATGCTACCCATGGGTAACGTTGGCAACCCCCGCCTGCCGACTGCCGGGTCCCGGCTACAGGGTCACAGCGCGAGGATCGCTGCCACCAGGGTCGGCAGGTCGGCGCCGCTGACGTCCGCGGGCAGGAACACCTGCGGATACGGCCTGCCCTTGCGGTCGAGCCAGCCGGTCCGCATGCCGGCCCTCCGCGCACCGTCGGTGTCCCAAGGATGGACCGCGACCAGGCACATCTGCTCCAGCGGCACCCCGCACTGCTCGGCCGCGTACCCGTACGCGGCCGGGTGCGGCTTCCAGTGACCGGCGTCGTCCACGGACAGCCGGCGCTCGACGAGATCGGCGACCCCGGCTGCCTCGAACAACGCCTCCGCCAGCGCCGCCGACCCGTTCGAGAGCGTCACCAGGCGCACCCCCGCGTCAGCGAGGGCTCGCAGTCCCTGCGCCACGTCGGGGTGGAGCCGCAGCGTGGTGAAACCGTCCAGGACCGACTCGGCGAGCTCGTCCACCGAGACCGTCAGGCCCTCGTGCCCCGTGTACAGAAATCGCAGCGCACCGACTCCCACCTGGCGGAACGGCGCGCTCGCGCCGGCCGCTGCCAGGGCGAACCCGTCCCGGAGGGTCGCGGCGAACCACGTCTCCAGTGCGCTCCCGGGTAGCCCGGCGGACTGGAAGCGGGACCGCAGCGGCTCGAGGTCGGACAGCGTCTCGTTGACGTCAAAGACCACGACCGACACCGCCGTACGGCCTGCGGCCCGGGTCACGCCGCACCCCGTACCGGGCAGTCACAGTTGTTGATGAACTGGCCGGCGAGCAGGGGCGGGGGCTGAGCAAGCAGCAGCTGGGACACAGGACGTCCTTCCGGTGGGGGGTGGCGCACACTGTCCAGGTGAGCATGCACCGTCGCCGCGCGCGTACAGCCCGGGTTCTGTCCTGGGTGGCGCTGTCGCTGTCGCTGCTGCTGTTCGCCGGCGCCGCCGTGGGGACGGCCGTCTACAGCCACCTCAACACCAACCTGCGCAGCAAGGACATCACCAGCCGGCTCGGCCCGGACCGGCCGGTCGTCGCGCCTACCCGGGCGGTGACGCTGCTCATCGCCGGATCGGACAGCCGCAAGGGGCTGGGCGACACCTACGGCGCAGGGGGCCCGCTCGAGGCGCATTCGGACACGTTGCTGATCGTGCACGTCTCCGCGGACCGGACGTGGGCGAGCGTGGTGAGCGTCCCGCGGGACTCCTACGTGCCCATCCCGTCCTGCCTGGACTCCACGGGCAAGGCGAGCAAGCCGATCAGCGGCAGTAAGATCAACTACGCCTTCACGCTCGGCAGCCGGCCGACCGGGGACCTCGCCGACGGCGCGGCCTGCACCATCAAGACCGTGGAGGCCGACACCGGCGTGCGGATCGATCACTTCATGGTCGTGGACTTCACTGGCTTCCGCGCGGTCGTCGATGCCCTCGGCGGCGTGCCGATCTGCGCGCCCCAGGCCATCAAGGACCCGATGGCCAACGTCAACCTGCCGGCCGGCCGTTCGGTGCTGTCGGGCGCCACCGCCCTGGGCTACGTCCGCGCCCGGTACAGCTTGGGTGACGGCAGCGACCTCGGGCGTATTCAGCGGCAGCAGCAGTTCGCGAAGTCGTTGCTGGCGACGGCCCGCTCGCGGCTCACCGACCCGGTGCGGACCTACCGGTTCCTCGACGCCGGCACCAAGACCCTGGTGCTGGACCGGCCGCTCGGCGACCTCCGGGCCCTGGCCGACCTGGCCCAGTCCTTCCGCGCCGTGCCGATGCAGGACGTCACGTTCGTGACGGTCCCCAACCGTCCGCGGTCCGAGGTCGTACCGACAGACCAGGCCAACGTCATCTGGCGGATGCCGCAGGCGCGGGAGCTGTTCAACGACCTCGCCCGCGACCGCCGGCCCAAGACCGACGCGCAGAAGCGCCGCGGCGTGACTCTCCGGATCCAGGACGCCACCGGCACCTCGGGTGGCGCCGCCCGGACGGCGGCGCAGCTGGCCCGCCTCGGCTTCACGGTGCTGCCCGGCACCAAGGCAGTCACCCCGGTCGAGAGCACCCGCATCCTGACCGGGCCAGCCGGCCAGGCGTCGGCGCTGCTCGCGCAGGCGGTACTGCCCGGGTCCAGCGTGGAACCGGCAGCGGGCAACCCGCCGGGTGGGCAGGTCACGGTCGTGGTCGGCCGGCGCACGATCACGCCGACGCCGACGCCGACGGGGACGCCGGCCCCGAAGGCGTGCGCCTGAGCTCAGGTGCCGACGGCGTGGAATCCGCCGTCGACGTGCACGATGCTGCCGGTCGTGGCCGGGAACCAGTCCGACAGCAGCGCCACGCAGGCGCGAGCGACCGGCTCGGTGTCGTCGACGTCCCACCCGAGGGGGGCTCGTTCGCCCCAGACCTGCTCGAACCGGGCGAAGCCGGGGATGCTCTTGGCCGCCATGGTGCGCAGGGGTCCGGCGGCGACCAGGTTGCTGCGCACGCCGTGCTCACCGAGCTCGCGGCCGAGGTAGCGGTTGGCCGACTCCAGGCCGGCCTTGGCGACCCCCATCCAGTCGTAGGCGGGCCAGGCCACGGTGGCGTCGAAGTCCAGCCCGACGTAGGACGAGCCACGCGGCATCAGGGGCAAGCAGGCCCGGGCCAGCGCGGCGTAGCTCCAGGTCGAGACCTGCAGCGCGACAGCGACATCGGACCAGGGCGTGTCGAGCAGGCCCTCGCCGAGGCAGGACGCCGGCGCGAAACCGATCGCGTGCAGGACCCCGTCGAGCCGTACGACGCCGTGCTCGGCGAGTAGCGCGGGCAGGGCTGCCAGGTGGTCCTCGGAGGTCACGTCGAGCTCGACGACCGGCGGCGGGGTGGGCAGGCGCCGGGCGATGCGCTGGGTGATCGACAGGCCCCGGCCGAACGAGGACAGCACGACGGTGGCGCCCTGCTCGGCGGCCAGCCGGGCGACGGCGTACGCGATGGACTTGTCGGTGAGCACACCGGTGACGAGCAGCGCGCGACCCTCGAGCAGGCCGGTCACCGGCGTTGTCGGTTGAGGTAACGCTCGGCCTGCCGGTCCAGCTCGGCCAGCACGGTGGTGAGCCGCTCCTGCTCGGGCTCCACCCCCGGGCCGGTGAGCTCGAACACGCCCCAGTGCCGCAGCATCGGCTGTACGACCTGGTCCCGATGCACCTGCAGATCGTAGATCCCGGCCCGGGCGACAACGGCGGCCCGGCGCAGGAAGCCGGGGATGCCGACGCCAGGCATGGCGAAGCCGGCGATCTCATCGGTGACCGCGCGCAGCGCCTGGGCGGGGTCGAGCTCCAGTGCCGCGACGATCAGGTCGCGGTAGAGCACCATGTGCAGATTCTCGTCAGCGGCGATGCGGCCCAGCAGGCGGTCCAGGCCCTCATCGCCGGACAGCTTGCCGGTGCTGCGGTGCGAGACGCGGGTCGCCAGCTCCTGCAGCGCCACGTAGGCGATGACGTGCAACCCGTCCCGCTCACCGGCCGAGAAGCCGCCGGACACCGTGGCCATCCGGTCGGACTCCAGCGTGGCCGGGTCGCAGGCGCGCGTGACGGTCAGGTAGTCGCGCAGGGCGATGGAGTGTCGGCCCTCCTCGGCGGTCCAGCGGTCCAGCCAGGTACGCCAGGCCTCGTCGGTGCCCAGCAGCAAGGACAGCGCCCCGTGGTAGCCGGGCAGGTTGTCCTCGGTCAGTAGGTTCAGCTGGACGGCGGCCCGCACCTCGGCCGGCAGCGCGCTCTGCGCCACATCCCAGGGCAGCTCGGCGAAGTCCCGGGCTTGGCCCCAGGGGACGTACTCGTGCGGGAACCACTCCTGCGCCCGGGACAGGTGCAGCTCCAAGGCGGTCTCGAGGCGCCCAGTGAGCTGCTCGACGAGGGCGGGGCGGGGCGGGGCGTCCACGGTCATGGGAACTCCACGGTGAGGTGTTGGGCGAGGGCGGTCTGGACGGCCCGGGTGGCGGTCCAGAAGACCCCCCCGGCGGGCAGCGCGAGCAACGACGCGGACGGCAGCAGCTGCGCCAGTTCCCGGGCGAGGGCGAGCGGGTGCAGGGGGTCGTCGGCCTGCCCGACGACCAGAGCGCCAGCCGGTACGGCCGACAGCACCGACCGGTCCCGGAGCGGCCGGTCGGCGTGCAGCGGTATGGGGGCCGGGCGCCGTACCAGGTCGGTGGCCCGGCGGTGCAGCAGCAGCGGTACGGCCCGGGAGCCGCGCAGGTGCGCGGGCACCTCGGCGAGCAGCAGCGCGGCCACCTGCTCGGTGTCGCCGGCGTCGATGGCCTGCCCGAGGCTGGCTAGGCGAAGGCTCGCGCCGTCCGAGCGGGTCGCGTCCAGGGCGGCGGGCAGCACGAACGCCAGCCGGTCGAAGCGCAGCGGGTCATCCCGCAAGGCGCGCAGCAGCGCGCCCGAGCCGACCGAGAGGCCGACGCAGGCGTTGGCTCCGACGTGATCGGCCACCGCGAGCAGGTCCGCGGCCAGCAGGTCGTAGTCCCAGCCGCCGGGCAGCGCATCACTGTCACCGTGCCCGCGGAAGTTCAGCAGAATCCGGGTGCCCGGCACCCGGGCGGCGAGCGGCCTGGTCTCGGCGCTCGTGCCCCCGAGCCCGTGTGCGAAGACGGTGACCGGGTCGCCGGTGCCCAGCACCGAGAACTGCACCCCGGCGACGCGACCCCCGGCCAGGGCCGGCGCCGTCACAGCGGCGGGTTGCGGTGCAGGCCGCGCCGCTGGTCGCCAATGGCAGCGAGCGCTTCCACGAGCCGACGGCGGGTCTGGTCCGAGGCGATGACCTCGTCCACCGCGCCGCACTCCAGCGCGCGCGCGAGCCCGCCGGTACTCGCCTCGTGCGCGGCCGCAAGGCGCAGGACCAGCGCGGCCCGCCGCTCCGGGTCGCTCTCGGCCGCCAGCTCGCGGCGGTGCAGCACCTCGACGGCGGCGCTAGCGCCCATCACGTCTACTTGCGCGCCCGGCCAGGCGAGCACGACGTCCGCGCCCAGGCCCTTGCTGCCCATCGCGATGAACGCGCCGCCGTAGGACTTGCGCAGCACGACTGTCAGCCGGGGAACCACCGCCGCGGCGTAGGAGTGCAGGAGCTTCGCGCCCCGTCGTACGACCCCGCCGTCCTCCTGGCCGACGCCCGGCAGGTAGCCGGGGACGTCGACGAGGAACACCAGCGGCAGCCCGAGCCCGTCGCACCACTGCACGAAACGGCCGGTCTTGTCGCCGCTGGCAGCGTCCAGGCAGCCGGCCAGCCACTGCGGCTGGTTGGCCACGATCCCGACCGTCCGGCCGGCGAGGCGGCCGACTCCGACGACGGCGTTCGGCGCCCAGCCTGCCTGCAGCTCCAGAAAGGTGCCGTCGTCCAGGACGGTGCGGATGACGGGCCGGACGTCGTAGGACCGGCGGTGCTCGCCCGGCACCAGCGGACCGGGGTCGGGGCCGTGCGCGCGACGCAGGTCAACCGCGCCGGGCGCGCCCAGCAGCAGCAGGAGCTCGCGGGTCCGGCGTACGGCCTCGTCGTCGCTGGCCGCCGTCACATGCACGACGCCGGACCGGCCGTGAGTGGTCCGGCCGCCGAGGCGCTCGGCGTCGACGTCCTCGCCGGTCACCGTCCGCACGATGTCCGGGCCGGTGACGAACACCCGCCCCGCCGGCCCCATGACCACGACGTCGGTCAGGGCCGGACCGTACGCGGCACCGCCGGCCGCGGGTCCGAGCACGAGGGACAGCTGCAGGACGCGGCCGCTGGCCCGGGTCTGGGCCGCGAACAGCCGGGCTACCGCGTGCAGGCCCTGGACCCCCTCGCGCAGCCGGGCGCCGCCGGAGTGCCAGACGCCGACGACGGGCAGGCCCTCGCGTACGGCCAGGTCGGTCGCCGCGACGATGGCGCCGCAGCTGTCGGTCCCGAGCGCACCGCCCTGCACCGAAGCGTCGGTGGCGAAGGCAATGACCGCAGTCGTGCCGATCATCCCGCGGACGGCCACGACCCCGTCGGCCTGCTCGAGCGGTGACCAGCTGTCGAGCAGGTCCTCCAGCCGCCCCCGGGCCTGGAGGGCCGGGGCGGCTTCCAGCAGCGAGGTCACCGGGTCAGCACCAGGGAGACGTCATGGCCGCCGAAGCCGAACGAGGTCGTCAGCGCGACCTCGTGCGGGTGCTGGCGCGGGACGACGCGTACTGCGTCGACGTCGGCGTCATCGTCGGGGTCGTCGAGGTTGCGGATGGCGGGAATGGCGCCGCTGCTGAGGGCCAGTACGGTCGCGATCGCCTCGACCGCGCCGGCGGCACCGAGCAGGTGACCGGTGCAGGACTTGGTCGCGGTGACCGGCGGCCGGTGGGCGCCCAGGGCGATGCCGAGGGCGCGCGCCTCGGCCAGGTCGCCGAGCGGAGTCGAGGTCGCGTGCGCGTTGATGTGGCCGATGTCGCGCGGCTGCACTCCGGCGTCCTGCAGGGCGGCGGTGATGCTGCGTGCCGCGCCGGTGCCGGCGGGGTCCGGGGCGGTGACGTGGTGGGCGTCCGAGGCGAGCCCCGCGCCCGCCACGTGGGCGCGCACGCGGGCCCTCCGGGCCTGCGCGAACTCCGCCCGCTCCAGCACCAGCACCCCGGCCCCCTCACCGAGCACGAAGCCGTCCCGGGCCTTGTCGTACGGCCGCGAGGCTTCCTGCGGGCTGTCGTGCCGGGTGGACAGTGCCCGCATCTGGGCGAACCCGGCCAGCGGCAGCGGGTGCACGCAGGCCTCGGCGCCGCCGGCCACCACGACATCGGCCCGATCCGTGCGCAGCAGCTCCAGCGCGACCGCGATCGCCTCGGCGCCGGACGCGCACGCACTCACCGGGCAGTGCACACCACCGCGTGCCCCGAGCTCGAGGCCGACCGCGGCCGCGGGCCCGTTGGGCATGAGCATCGGTACCAGGTGCGGACTGACCCGCCGGGGCCCGTGCTCGCGCAGGACGTCGTGCTGGCCCAGGATCGTCAGGGCGCCGCCGATGCCGGAGCCGATCACGACCGCCAGCCGCTCGGGAGCGACCTCCGGGGAGCCGGCGTCGGCCCAGGCCTCCCGCGCGGCAACCAGGGCCACCTGCTGGACCCGGTCCAGGCTGCGGGCCTGCACCCGGTCGAGCCGGTCGGTCAGGTCGACGGTCGCCGCAAGCCGGGCGGGCAGGGCCGCGAACTCCGGTTCGTCAAGCAGGCGTACGCCGGACCGGCCGGTGAGCAGGCCGTCCTCGAGGGCGGCAACGTCCGGGCCGAGTGGGGTCAGTGCGCCCAGTCCGGTCACCGCAACCGGAACCGTCACGCGGCGGCGCCGGCGTTGGCGATGTAGGTGACGGCCTCGCCGACGGTCCGCAGCCCCTCGAGGGCCTCGTCCGGGATGCGTACGGAGAACTTCTCCTCGCAGGCGATGACGACCTCGACCATGGTGAGCGAGTCGACGTCGAGGTCCTTCTCGAAAGCGGCCTCGGGTACGACCTGGTCGGCCGGGGTGCCCGCGACCTCGTGCAGGACCTCGGCGAGGCCGGCGAGGACGGTGGCGTTGTCGGTGGTCACGGTCATGGGATCCTCCAGGAAGTGTCGGGCGGCGGGTAGATCTCGTGCGGTACGACGGGGGGAACAGCGGGGCTCAGCAACAGCGGGGCTCAGGGGCAGCGGACGACCTGGCCGGCGGCCGTGAGGCCGGCGCCGAACCCGAGCAGGAGCACGGGGTCACCGGTACGCAGGTCGCCCTGCTCGACCAGCCGGGTGAGGGCCAGCGGCACCGAGGCCGCGCTGGTGTTCCCGCTGTCGGCGACGTCGCGGGCGACGACGACGGAGTCGGGCAGCTGCAGGCTCTTGACCAGCGACTCGGTTATACGCAGGTTGGCCTGGTGGGGCACGAAGCCGGCCAGCTCGGCCGGCGCGATTCCGGCGCGGGCACACGCCCGGCGGGCCAGGTCGGGCAGAGCCGTGGTCGCCCAGCGGTAGATGGCCCGCCCGTTCATCGCCATACGCAGGGGCACACCCTCGATCACGAGCTGGTCGAACTGACCGCCGTCCGAGGCCCAGACGACGGGACCGATCCCGTCTTCGTCGGCGCGACCCACCACCGCTGCCGCGGCGCCGTCCCCGAACAGAAAGGCGGTGCCGCGGTCCTCCGGGTCGATCATCGGCAGCATTCTCTCGCTGCCGACGACCAGCACGGCGTCCGCGCTGCCGGCCCGGATCGCGTCCGCCGCCATCGACAGCGCGTAGGTGAAGCCCGCGCAGCCGGCGCCGACGTCGGACGCGCCGGAGCTGGTCGCGCCGACGCCGTACGCGACCTGGGCGGAGCCGCCGGGCAGCGGACCGGGCATGGAGCAGGTGGCGAGCAGGACCAGGCCGACGTCGCGCGGGTCCATCCCGGCGGCGGCGAGCGCTTTCGCACCGGCGGAGACGGCCATCGACACGGTGGTCTCGTCCGGGCCGGCCACGCCTCGGGTGACGATGCCGCTGCGCGCCCGGATCCACGCGTCGCTGGAATCGGTGCGCCCGGCGACGGCGGTGTTGTCCTCGCGGTGTGCCGGCCGGTGCGCCCCCAGCCCCAGTAGCGCGGCGCCCGTCATGCGTCCACCAGCACGTCGTCCGGGCTGCTGATCGCCTCGACCGGCAGGTCGGGCAGCACGCGGCGTACGAGGGCGGCGAGCGTGCCGCCGGGGGCAAGCTCCACGGCGCGGGTGGCGCCAGCGGGAACCAGCGCCTGCAGGCAGCGGTCGAACCGCACCGCACCGGTGACCTGCGGGGCCAGCCGGTCGAGCACCTGCTGCCCGTCGTGCAGCACCGCACCGTCGGCGTTGGCCACGACGCCGCAGACCGGCCGGGACGGGACCAGCCCAGACACGAGGCGGGCGATCACCTCCCGGGCCGGCTCCATCGCCGGGGTGTGGAAGGCGCCGGCAACCTGCAGTTGCCGCACGCGGGTGCCTTTGGCCGGGACGTACGCGGCCAGCGCCTCCAGCGAGCCGCCGACAACCACATGCCCCGGCGCGTTGACGGTCGCGATCTGCAGGCCGGCGGCAGCCAGGTCCTCCGGCGCCGGTTCGGCTCCGAGCAGGGCCGCCATCCCGGTCGGCTCCAGCGCAGCTGCGTCGGCCATCGCGGCCCCGCGACCGGCAGCGAGCACGACCGCCTCCTCGTCGGTGAGGACGCCGGCGAGCGCGGCCGCGGCGACCTCACCGATGCTGTGCCCGCACACCAACCCGGGGACCGCGCCGTCGAGCACGGCGCGCCCACTGAGCAGGGCTGCTGCGGTGAGCAGCGGCTGGGCGAGCTCGGTTCGGCGTACGACGTCCGCGGGGGCCTGCGTCCCGAGCTCGATGAGGTCCAAGCCGGTGCGGTCGGACCAGTGACCCAGGCGGGCGCGGGCACCCGGCAGATCCAGCCAGGGCAGCAGCAGGCCGGGCGACTGGGAGCCTTGACCGGGGCAGAGGAGGACGAGCACCCCCTCAGGATGCCCGGTCGACAGCCCGGTGGACCCATTCGGCGCGCACCGAGATCGGTCGCAGTTGTTGTAGGACCCCTACAACGCGTTGGTCCGACCCAGCAGGACCGCCAACCGGACGACGAGGGCGTCCCGCGGCCGTGTCAGGTCGTAGCCGAGCAGGTCTGTGACCTTGCGAAGCCGGTAGCGCACAGTGTTCGCGTGCAGGAACAGGGCCCGGCCGGCGCCCTCTACCGAGCTCCCGCCCTCCAGGAAGGCGGCGGCGGTCAGCAGCAGATCCCCTCCGGCAGCGGCCAGTGGGCTGTAGATCTCCTCCAGCAGCCGTCGCCGGGCGACGTCGTCTCCCAGCAGTACGCGCTCGGCGAGCAGCTGACCGGAGGCGACGGGCCGCGGCGCCCCCGGCCACGCCGCGACTGCCGCCAGGCCGGCGAGCGCCTCCTGCAACGGCGCGCTGGCCAGGGACAGCTCCGCCGCGACCGGCCCCTGGACGACGGGGCCGGCAGGCAGTGCCCGGACGATGTGTTCGAGCGTTGGCTGCCATTCGCCGGTGCCGCCAACGATGAACACCAGGGCGCCCGAGGCCTCACCGGTCACCAGCGACAGCCCGGCGGGACGTAGGGAGGCGCCCACCTGCGACAGGTCCAGACCCTGCGAGCTCGATGCCGGGGTCACCAGCGCAAGCACCCAGTCGCCGCGCGACCAGCCCAGGGAGACCGCCCGGGACAGGGTGAGCTCGCCTGCGTCCCCCCGCAGGAGGGCGTCCACGACACCGGCCTCGACCCGGGCATCCCAGGCGCCCCTGGCTTCGGCGGCTGCGGCGTACACATCAGCTGCTGCGAAGGCGATCTCGCGCGAGTAACGCAGTACGGCGCCGCGCAGTGCCTCCTCGTCGCCGTGGGAGGCGAGGCTTGCGACCTCGCTCTCGACCACATCGACCACGGTCCGGATGAGCTGGACAGTCTGCTTGAGGCTGACGGCCCGGGCGAGGTCACGGGGCGCCGCGGCGAAGACTTCCGGGCCGATCGGCAGCGGTCGGTCCGGATGCCGGAGCCACTGGGCGAATGTCTCGAGGCCGGCCTGCACGACCAGCCCGACGTAGGAGCGCTGGGCCGCGGGCAGCGCCCGGAACCACGGCAGCTGCTCCATGGCCTGCACCGACAGGGCGCTCAGCCGGGAACCCGCCCGCTGCACCCGCTGCCAGCTCGTCGACCGCACGTCACCATCCTGCCCGTGTCCCGAAGCACGCCCGCGGCGGCGTGCTGAACAACAGAGCAGGGGCGCCCTCCGGTTCCCCGGCGGGCGCCCCTGCTGTGACTGATCGCTAGTTGGTGATGTAGCCCATGACGTCCAGGACGATGTCGCTGTGGCCGGTGTTGGCGCTGAGGTTGACTCCTCCACCGCGCCCGATCGGCATAATGACCAGGTCAGCCACGCCCATCTCATCCTGCAGGTCCAGGACCGAGGTGCGCGGCGAAGGCTTGGCCCCGGTCGGGTACATCTCCAGGTTCAGCGACTGCGAGGCAGCCACACCAGTGGTGTTCACCACGACGCCGGTCGCGTCGGCGGGAACACCGTTCTTCCCGGCGACGATCACCGTGCGGTCATTGCTGCTGTCCACCGGGGTGCCGCCGACGCGGGTGTCCAGGAGCCGGCTCGGGGCCATCGGGACGAACCGACTGCCGCTGGTGGTGTAGTAGCCGAGCACGTCTGCGATCAGGTGAACGCTGCCCTGGTTGACGTGCAACTGCACGCTGCCACCACTGCCGATCCGGGTGGTCACCAGCGCCGCCACGGTCTGACCGGGGACGATGTCGGTGTTGCTGGTGGGGCGAGCCGGCTTGCTGCCGGTCGGGTAGACCTCGACATAGGACGACGTGCTGGCCTGGGTGGCCGTCAAGGTCATCACGACCGAGCTTGCTCCGCTGGCTGGGACTCCACCCTTTCCGGCAACGACGAGGGTGCGGTCGGCTGAGCTATTGACTGCGGGGCCACTGCCAGAGGTGCGGGTGTCCAGGATCCGGCTGGGAGTCGACGGGTGGTAGTAGTCACCCGTGCGGTCCGTCGCGTCGCCGTACCAGCCGACGACGTCCAGGGCCACGTTGACGCTGCCGGTGTCGACCATCATACCGACGGTGTTGCCGGTCCCGACCTGGACAGTCACGGCGTTCGCGGCCGTGCGGCCCGGGCGCCAGTTCACGTTGCTGGTCGGGTCCGTAGGCTTGCTGCCGGTCGGGTAGAGCTGCAGGTGGCCCTTGGCCGCGGGGTCGGCCACCGTGGCGTTCAGGACCACGGCGGACACACCCGAGGCGGGTACGCCACCCACCCCGGTGACCGGGACCTGCTGGTCGTTACCGGCCCTGAGCGGGCTGGACGTGGTGCGGGTGTCCAAGATCCGGGCCGGAGTTAGCGGGTGGAAGCGACCCGCGGCGGCCGGCGGGACGAACAGCAGCGGACCGGTGATCTGCCGGCCGATGACGCCGTCGGCGGTCTGCTTGTTGTCGGTGACCTTGGTGCTGCTCACGCAGGTCGCAGTGCAGCCGTCGGAGTAGGCGATGACGGCGTGGCCGGTCTTGTCGACGGTGATGTCGTTGAAGTCCAGCAGGTTGCGGCCGGCGCTGCAGGTGGTGCCGTTGGTGCAGATCTGGCCACGCTGTACCGGGTCTTTCGGGGTGATGTCCTGCGTGTTCCAGGTCGCCCCGCCGTCCACGGTCGTGGAGGTGTACATGTCGAACGTGCCGCCGGTGTAGGTGCTGCCGTCGGACGACTTGCCGTAGGTGTCCAGGTTGCGGTTACCCTCGGTGGTGGAGCCGACGAAGGCGACCGTGGCCCGGCCGCCGTCCCCGGCGATGACCTCCGGGTACACCGACTTCAGAATGTTCAGGTTGTCACCGATGTTGATCGGAGCCTTCCAGGTACTGCCCGCATTGTTCGACACTGAGACCTGCGGCTTGCCGTCGGCGTTGACCGAGGCGAAGTAGACGTTCCCGGCCCGGTCCGCCGCGACCGAGGGGTCGCTGCCGTCACCGGGGGTGGTGCCGGTGACCTTCTGGAGGGTCCAGGTCTGCCCGGCGTCCTTGGACACCGCCAGGCCCTGGGTGCTGCCGCAGCTCTTGTTCGGCAGGTACACGTTGCCCTCCGGCCCGACCCGGACGTGACCGTGCAGGCCGCCGCATTCGTTGATGTATGGCGGCTTGCCGTTGACGAAGGTGGTGCCGCCGTTGTCGCTGCGGGAGCACTCTGCGCCGGCCACGAGGGTCTGTGAGCAGTAGTAGAACGCGTGCTGGTACGCCCCCATCGGCCCAGCGCCCAGCGGCAGCTTCTTGGGGTACACGCCGCCGCCGAGGGTCTGGTGGTCCGGGCCGTTGATCTCCCCGCCGCCCTGGCTCGGCATGCAGGTCGCCTGCGGGCCGGTCGGGTTGGGGGTCGAGTCGAAGAAGTTCGTGATGCTGTTCAATCCAGCCGGGTTGGCGGCGAGCTGGCTGACACCAACCCGGCCGGTCTGGGAGTCGGTGAACATGATTGGGTCTAGCGTGTTCGCCGTAGTCACGGCGCAGCTGACGTCGGTCAGAGTGGGGCTGGCGCCGTAGGACGGGAACTGGGCCTTGATCGTGTTCAGGTTCGCCTGGAAGTAGACGTTGCCGGTGCCCCAGTCCACCCCGATGGAGGGCTCACCGGAACTCGCCGAGCCCGGGATCGCCGCCAGCGGGTAGTTGCCGTAGGAGGACGGTCCAGCGGTCGTGCTGGTCCCGCCCGTCGTGGTGACCACCGGGGCCGAAGTCGTCAGCGTGACGCTCGCGGTGTACGCGGACGATCCGGCGAACGCGCAGGTAATCGCGTCGTAGGTCCCCGACAGTGGGTCGGTGATCGTCTTGCTCTCTGAACCACCCACCGAGCCGTTGTCCGAGCTGCCGCCCCCCTTGGGCGCAGTCACGGTAAGGATGCTGTCCGCAGTCGCTGCGGTCTCGGAGATCTCCATCTTCAGGGTGTTGTTGTTGTAAAAGCCGGCTGGCACCGACAAGGTGAACGTGTGGTGATCATTGGCCGCGTCCGATGCGCTCTGCGAGCAGTCGCTGTTGGCGTTGGCACCGACGATGGTGCCGGTCCAGCTTTTGGTCACCACCCCTGGACCGGACGACGGCGTCAGCGTCCCGGAGTCCGAGGGGGAGCTGGCGAAGGCGGGAAGCAGGCCGACCGTGGTGACGGCGGCAATCGAAAGCGCAAGGGTGGTACGGCGCAGGTGCATAGTGGTCCGTCTCGTAGAGGAGCCATCACGGGTACGAATGCCAACGCGGCTCCAGGGTCAGGAGACGCGGGGTGACGTGAGGATAGAACGTAATGCCCGGTTTGCGTAGGCCCTTGGGGAAAAAAGTATCCAGGCCGCGGGCGACCCGATGCTCAGACGCCTGGGGGGAGCCGATCGACGACGAGCAACTGGCGTACGACGGGGTGCCGCACGCGCAGGATCAGCACCGCGTACCGACCGGCGTCGCGCGGTGCCAACGGGAGCTGGCCGGCCAGGTAGGGCCCGCGATAGGCCACGACACACGCGCCCGGGCTCTTCGGCGCCCCACTCGATCTCGGCGTCCCGCTCGCTGACGGCGGCGGTGCGCTTCGGGACGGTCGCGGTGAGGGGCTCTGGCCGGTCGCCCGGATGATCGCATCGGCCTGTCCCTTGCGCAGCGGGTGGATGGCGACCAGCGTTCCGCGGTCCCCGACGCTGTCGCGGGCCAGCGGCAGGACCGCAGCGCAGCTACCGACGTCCTCCTTGACCGAGCGGTACGGGGCGCCGGCGTGCGGCCCGGAGCAGCCGCCGAGGGCGGCGGCCAGGAGCCCGAGACAGCAGAGCCGGCGCGCTGTATTCACCGTCCCCCCTCCCCGGCCTGGGCCGCTGCGTGCGGGCCCGGCGTACGGCGTTCGGCCCGGCGCAGGCCCAGGTAGGCCAGCGCCCCGGCCGGGATCAGGCCCCAGAAGCTGACGAGACGGTAGAGCAGCACGGCCGCGAGCGCGCTCTGCTCGGCGCCGCCGTAGGCCACGAGGGCGACGGTCAGGCTGCCCTCGACCACACCCAGCCCGCCGGGAGTGATCGGCAGACTCGCCGCCAGCTGCGCCGCGCAGTAGGCGAGCAGTAGGCCCCGCCACGGCGGCCCACCGTCCAGGGCACAGAACGCCAGCGCCAGACAGAGCCCGTCGGCCAGCCAGCAGCCGGCCAGCAGGGCGCTCACCGTCAGGAGCCGCCGCGGACCGAGTCGCACCGCTCGGAGCTGTTCGACCCAGACCGCCCCGGCACCCGCGTGGTCGGCGGGTCTGCGACGCACCGCTGTCAGCAGCGTGTCCGCGCGGGTGACGACCCAGCTCAGCAGCCGACTCGGCAGGTGCCGGCTGCGCAGCGCAACCAGGACCACCGCGCCGAAGCCGACCACGCCCACCACTGCCAGGCTCACCGCGCGAAGATCCGGTACGGCAGCCGACGCGTCCCCGGCCACCTGCGCGCCGAGCAGTGCCAGGACGGCGAGCGCTGCGCCGTACAGCAGGGTGGAGATCGAGAGCATCCAGCCGCACAGCGCGGGCGGGACCCCTCGTCTCAACAGCCGCCGGAAGGCCACCGCGGTGGAGACCGCCACCCCACCCGGGAGGCAGTTCGCGCCGGCCTGCGCGGCGATGGCGAGGCCGGTCAGCGGTACTAGGCCGACCTGCACCCCGCCCGCCGTGAGCAGCCGCTGCTGGGCGGCAGCCAGGCAGCCATAGGACAGCAGCTCCGCCAGTACCGCGGCCACCAGCCACCAGGGGGACACGCGGGTCAGGTCGTCCGCCGCGGCCAGCAGCTCGCCGCTGCTGTTGACCAGTACCTGGACGGTCAGCACTACCGCCGCGAGGACGACGACCGTGAGGATCGTGCGCCGCCACGTGAGGCGGCGTACCGCCCGGGGTGCTGTGTCCTCGACCTGGACCGTCGTGGACCGGAGGCTCATCGCGCCCGTCCGGTCGTTGAGCTCATGGCACCCCCGTCCCGGACGACGTTGCCGGGCCGGCCGTCCGATCCGCGCAGTCTGCCGTCAACCGCGGGCAGAGGACGGGCCGGCAGCAGACGTACAGGCACCTGGCAGGCGTCCCACGACGTCAGGAGGCGCCGAAGAGCTCAGGAGGTCGTGCTGGCGGTGTTCAGCTCGCTCTGCACCTTCTTGACGGCGTCCTCGGTAGCGGACTGCGCGTCGGAGGGGTCGGTCGACGTGAAGCTCATGCCGACGACCACATTGCCCGTCTGCGCGCCGACCTGCACCACCTCCAAGCCGTCCAGAGGTCCGGGCGGGGCCGAGAGGCGGGCGGCGAACAGGCTGTCGCCGACCTGGCCGAACGAGATGGGGCGGACCGACACCGTCGAGCGGCCGACACCGGGGATCTGCAGCTGCACCTCGCTGCACGCCAGCACCGCCTTGCGGAAGCTGGCGACGTAGGCGGTCGCCTGCGTGCTGGAGGACCAGCTGTCCAACGACTCGTCGATGGTCGGCCCGTCCTGCCCCCCGGAGAAGGAGGCGACGGCATTCGCCACCGAGCCCACCGGCCGGTCGGACTGAATGTTGTGCACCAGGGGCGCGCAAGCCGCCTGGGCCGAGGTCGCCTGTACGCCGCCGTCTGTACCGTCCGCGGGCTCGACCTGAAATCCGGCCGGCAGATCCGCCAACGCCAGCAACGCCTTTTTCAACTGGCTGGTCGTGTGCTGCACCTCGACCGGTGTGGTGGAGGGCGGAGCAGTTGTGGACGGGGGCGTCGATGGAGGGGGCACAGTTGCGGGGGGCGGCGTTGCGGGGGCGCTGGACGGGGGAGTCTTCGGGGCAGCGGGCCCGGCTGTCCGGCTGGTGCCGGCACATCCGGCCAGGGCGAGCAGCGCCAGCGTCGTGGCCACGATCGCAGCGGGGGGCTGGTGCAGGACCGGCATCGTTCTCCTTGTGTGCGGGACCGGTTGGCGTGAGCCGGCGGCTGGACCATAGCGCCGGTACACGACGCGGGGCGCCCTCTGGCATCGGCCCAGAACGGCCAGCCTTGAGCGGTCGAGGGTCGGGATCCGCCCCGCTCGGGTCGCCGCGAAGGGCGTAACCCGCCACTCAGCGCCGCGTCGGCCCGGGAGGTCTCATCACCCGCGCGGCTGGCTCACGGCGATGTCCGTACGGTGCCGTGCGCCGCGAAGGACTGGCGATCGCCGGCCCAGGCAGCGCGGGGCGCGACCTGGTCGAGTCGCGCAAGGTCGGCGGCGGACAGCTCGAGCGAGGCTGCAGCGGCGTTCTCCTCCACCCGCTGCTGGCGGCGGGTACCGGGGATGGGCACGACGTCCGCGCCCTGAGCGAGCAGCCAGCCCAGGGCAAGCTGGCCCGGGGTGACGCCGCGCTCGGTGGCCAGTTGCCGGACGGCGTCGACGAGGGCCAGGTTGCTGGCCAGCTCGGCACCGGCGAAGCGCGGGTCGTTCGCACGGAAGTCGTCGGCCGCGAACCCACCAGTTGGAAGGGCACCGGTCAGCATCCCCCGTCCGAGCGGGCTGTAGGGGACCAGGCCGATGCCCAGGCGACGGGCGGCCGGGATCACGTCGTCCTCAGGCTCGCGCCAGAACAGCGACCACTCGCACTGCAGCGCCGCGATCGGGTGTACGGCGGCGGCCTGCTCGAGCTGGCCGACGTTGGCCTCGGACAGGCCGAGGTGGCGGACCTTGCCCTGCGCGACGAGTTCGGCCATGGCCCCGACCGTGTCGGCGACCGGCACGTCCGGGTCGACCCGGTGCAGGTAGTACAGGTCGATCACGTCGACCCCTAGGCGGGTCAGGGAATCCTCGCAGTAGCCGCGGACGTGCTCAGGCCGCCCGTCGAGCCGGACGCCGTCCTCGCCGCGGATGATGCCGAACTTGGTGGCCAGCACCACCTGCTCGCGGCGGCCTGCGATCGCGCGGCCGACCAGCTGCTCGTTCTGGCCCCGGCCGTAGCTCATCGCTGTGTCCAGCAAGCTCACACCCAGGTCCAGGGCCCGGTGGAGCGTGGCGATGGACTCCTCGTCGTCGGCGGGGCCGTACGCCTGGGACAGCCCCATGCATCCCAACCCCACCGCCGACATGGACGGTCCGTCTGTTCCAAGCTGTCGCTGCTGCATGGGGGCCAGCCTGCCGCCGGACTGCTGATACGTCCAAGACGTACTTGCGCTGGCACCCAGAGCGAAGCACGCTCAATCGGTGGAGCTCCGTCAGCTGGTGTACTTCGAGGCCGTCGTTCGTTTCGGTGGCTTCACCCGCGCCGCTGAGCAATTGCACGTGGCCCAGCCGGCGGTGTCCGCACAGATCCGCAAGTTGGAGTCTGAGCTGGGCGTGGCCCTTCTGACGCGCACCACCCGCCGGGTGGATCTGACCCATGCCGGGGAGCTGTTTCTGGCCCGAGCGGCTCGCGTGCTCGGCGAGCTCGAGGGCGCGCGTGGTGACCTGGCCCAGCTGACCGCGGTGCTGCGCGGTCGGGTCGCCCTCGGCGCCACCCAGGTCCTCGGGCCGTTCGACCTGCCCGCCGGCCTCGCCCGGTTCCACCGCCGCTACCCCGGAGTGGCGCTGGTCTTGCGCTCCGGTCTCATCGCCGAGCTGCTCGCTGCCCTGGACGCCGGCGACGTCGATCTCGTCCTCGGACCCATCCATGGCGACCTACCCGCGCGGTACGCCGCCCTCCCGCTGGTCGACGAGCAGCTGATCGTCGTGACGCCGCCCGGTCACCGCCTCGCCGTCGAACCCGTCCTGAGTCTTGCGCAGCTGCGCGACGAACCGTTCGTCTGCCTGCCCCCCGACAGCGGCCTACGGGCGCTGTTGAATGCCGCGACGGCGGCCTGCGGCTTCCAGCCGAGCGTCCCGTTCGAGACCCACAGCCCCAGCAGCGTCCGGGAGCTGGTCGGCGCCGGCCTCGGCGTGGCCCTGCTGGCCCGGTCAGCGGCCGAGGCACCAGGGCCGCCCGTCAACGTCCACGATGTGCGTCCGGCGGTGGCGCACCCTCGCGTCGGGCTGATCCACCACCGCGACCGCAGGCTCACACCCGCCGCGCAGGCGTGTCAACGCCATCTCGCCCGCTCCTGGAGCGGCCCGGTCCAGGGCGACGACCGGGTCCGTGGCGTCGTCACCGACCGATAAGCACCGCACTCACGAGACCCGGACGACGGGAGGCCCCTGCGGGCGGCGCCGCCGGGACCGGGCGAGCCTCAGGGCCCCTCAAAAGGTGACGACGTGCCCGGCGCGGGGATCGAGCTGCCCGCTGGCGGCCTGGTTCCACACGGCAGCCAAGGCCTCGGGGCCATGCCCGGGGACGACGTCGACCGAGCGCTCGGCGCGTGGCAGGAAGCTGAACCATGCGGCGGTGAACCGCTGCTCAAAACCGGCTCGGCCCCACTGCGCAGTGCGCGAACGGATGACGGCGGGAGCGAAGAACAGCGTCGGCGTCGGCGTCGTTGCAGCGGCGCTCTCCACATCAGGGTGGGTCATCCCGACGGCCGTGTCATGCACCAGAGTCGACCCGAGGTGGGCATGCAGCCGGGTCCGCAGTGCGGAGCTGCCGGCCAGGTCCACGTACGCCGTGGGCCGGTGGGCGAGGCTGCTGAGCTGGTCGTAGCTCAGCACCTGGTCGTAGCAGCCCAGGCTCTGCACGAACGCAATGTTGCCCGTCGACGTCAGCCCTACGCACGGGACGCCGGCGGCCTGCAGCAGCCCCGCGGTGGCGTACGCCGCCTTGCTGGAGGCCGAGCTCAGCACGACGACGTCCGCCCCGTACAGCTCCTGATCGAGCAACTGGTCGGCCAGGGTGAACGACAGCATGAACAGCGGCCGGAACAGCACCTGCAGGTCCTCGTGCTGCGCGTCGTACACGCCGTCCGCGCGGGTGTCGACGTAGGCGTTGTACGCCGGCGGCAGGCCCGCGCGATGCTCCGCCGCGTCCCGGAACCCGTGCGGCCCAACCCGGTCCGGTACGACCAGCAGGTGGCTCGCGGTGGGCAGCAGGCCGTAGACGCGGGCCCCCTCGACCAGCCCGTCGGTCCGGGACGCCGTCACCGTGGCGAAGCCCCACAGGGGGACGCGGCCGGCGCCGCCGGCGGTCGGGAAGAACTCCCAGTACCGCAGCTCGTCGCCCAGTCGGGCGTAAGTCACGTTGTTGGCCGTCACACCAACGCGGTCGAGCCGGAGCACCGCTTGACCCTGCTCGGGCGACAGGTCCGGGCCGGGACGGATCTGCGTGCGCGTGAGTTCGGTGCGGTCGACGAGCAGGTCCCAGGCCACGACGCAGAGCCCACCACTGCCGTACGACGCGCAGGTGAACACCAGGCGATGTTCCGGCGACGTCCTCCGTCAGCAGTGGGCTTACTGCGGCTAGCCGCGGCACCCGCTCTGCACCCCGAGAAACGCTGCGCTGCCCCCGTGGGCGGCACCTACTGCCTGACCGGCACGCGGATATCGTTGAGGTGGATCCCAGTGGCTAGGCCGCAGAGCGGCGCTTCTGGACGGGTAGCGGCACCTCTCCGACGTCGGCTCTGGCCCGCTTCCGCCGCCAGACCGAGCGGACTGATGGGCGACGCAGACCCTGTGAGCTTCAGTCTGTCAGCGCCGCAGCCACCCGCTGTAGGTCGGCCTGCCACTCGCCCACAGGCCGAGGTGGCAGCACGTCATCCCACTCCACCGCGAAGCTCCCACGGGCCTGCACGAGCCCGAGCGGGCGAGCCATGAGCCACCAGTGCAGGTGCTCCGCGCCGTCCCCGATGCGCGAAACGTGCACCCGCGCGATACCGCCCAGCGAGGTCAGCGCCGCCTCGACCCGACAGAGCACCTCGCCCATGCTGGCCCGCACCGGCGTGGGCAGGTCGTGAAGGTCGGCGTGGACGCGCGGCTCGA
>JAABUU010001109.1_pt1 | contig 48487 bp, 56 predicted proteins | sample 5559301 | NCBI WGS metagenome assembly JAABUU01 (sample SAMN10711884, study PRJNA513360) | rock metagenome | isolation source: Antarctica rocks | place: Antarctica: Victoria Land, Richard Nunatak white | reverse complement strand
GTGGTGGTGGGGGATGGGAAGGGTGGGGAGGATGGGGGTCGACGGGAGGATGGGGAGGCAGGGATCGGGAAGTTGGATGATTTGGCGGACTGTCTTTTGCAAGGGGTCGCTTGGGTCAAGTGGCAGGAGAATAAGAGGCTGCTGTTGGATGGAGGGGTGGACTCGTTGGATGAGGTGAATGGGGTGGGCTCGTTGGACGGGTTGGACTGATTGTTAGGCTGCATAATATTGTAACGATCCGGCGGGGGGAAATTGTCGGATCTGAAGCATGGCGGATGGTTTGGTGAGTACTTCTCATATCGTGGCGTGAGTGGCGTTTCTGGACCCTAGAGCTTCTGATTGGTGATAGATGTAGATTAGGGTCCTCTAGAATCCAGGTATATGCCAGTTTTGACGATCAAGCTCCCAATTGAAAAAGCTTTTCTTATGCCTTGAAAAGAGTCTCTTTGTAATGACAACGCTTGTTTGGATACACGCCCAACAGACCCACACAGTAGGTCTTCTCTGACCATTTACACCCGCTCTCTTCCACTCTCTGACCTGAGGCTTGTACAGTGAATATCCGCAAAAGCAACAGAAAGACATTGAGCTCAAACAACGCTAAGAGGTAAAGGTTCTCCATTGCTCACGCTTGCTTGCTCACGCTTGCACTGCTCCTCGTCACCGGCTACCCTACATGAATTCAACGCGGACGCCAATTTTATAGATACAAGATGTTAATCGATCCAATGCCGAAAGGGGAATTGAGCTGTGCACGATAATTCCGTACTATGTTGAATTAGCATCGTTGCATGATTTGTCACGTCGCTGTGTAAACCTGGGACGGAAACAACATCGGTTGGAACTCCCTTCATTGCATGGTGTCGACGCAGCGTCCGGAGGTCTCTCTGCTTGCACGCCAACGCGAACCTGGTCCAAAGTGCGACTGAGGCGTGACTAGCACGCGATAGTTGCGATCTCGTGGGAGTTCGATGGCGCAGTGGAAAGCAAGGTTGTGTTGCAGATTTGGTGTGAGTTCATCCGTAGGCTGACGAGTATGACTGGCCATGTGATGGCTTCCTTTCAAGGCAGGTGAAGGATCATTGCTGATCGATCGCTAGGCAACCTGACCAGAGACCTTCCGTAACGCCGGGAATGAAACGCAACGACAGACGGCAACGATGTTGACAAACAGTAATTCGAGAAAACTTGCAAAATGGGCGCTTGAGCTAGTGATGCTGTGAGAGAAGTGAGTCGAAGTGTCGAAAATGTTTCGATTTTTCGGGTCGTATAGGGAGGGTTAGGAAGGTCGAATCTGAGAATCTGTTTTGGTGTCTTTATGGTCAATGGTACAAGGCTGATGCGACGCCACCTGAGGCTTGGCTTCATTTTTGATTCTCGTCAGAACAGTCTTTGGATACTCGGTTGCCGTCCTCTCATTGAAGAACCGCTGGTTTGCCTGCCTCAGGTCTGAGGTAGAGTAAAGGCGCCCAGACTTTCCAGTGAAGTGTGCCTATATGTGCGATACGTTTGGCGAGACAAATGGGCTCGTAGGGAACCTTACTCGCCGCTGCTCTGGTATGCGCCTCAACTTGATTCAAGATGTCTAAAGGCGACATGTGCTGAAAGGTTTTGACCGACTCGATCAGAGAAGGCCAGATGTCGTTCTTGGTATTCTCGCGCATTTGCGACCAACATCCTAAGCCACTACCGATGGCTTCAGCGAGGAATTCCTCTGCATAGTCGAGATCAATTGAGAGGTCTTTCGTCCTGCAAACGTCATGTGCCAATCTCGTTACCTCCAAGGCAACACTTTCGGAGTGGTTTGTCCACCTTTGTTCTCCTTCGAAGTCTTCAAGAATCGAGAAGCAGGAGAGTCGTACACTTTGGAGCAATTCCGCAGCTGGAGGCCAGGCGTATCCGTTGCGACTCAGTAAGATACTGAAGAGCTTGTTGCACACTTTCAGATTTATTATGTCACGTACGTCGCTTCTTAGATGCCAGAGACGGTCAACATCGATCTTGAATGTTGAAGGGAAGCTTTCGGGAGGGTCGTAAGATAGTAGCAATTGGCAAAAAGACCGAAAGAACATGGCAATCTGCCCGTCGCCGTCAGAGTCTCTACCAATGGATTGATCCTCTCTGGCATACGCATACCAAGCTTGAGCTGGGCCTATTGAGATGTCACCACTAGCAATCCTGCGAAGGGAGTAATTCTGTTGAAAGGTAACAGTGTCTTGGATGAGAAGCGGCCTCAAGCTACGGATCTGATGATTAGCCACGTCCTACTTGCCGTCAGCGTGTGACAAGAGCGGGCCAGAATGGATTGCTACTTTACCAGCTTCATTGCCTCGAGTATGCCGAATAATCTCCTTAGTCCATCAACCAGGACCTCAACGTCACTATCCGTGCCCCTGCTGATGTAGTCGACCGTGGTATCGACCATGCTGTCTCTCATTGGGGCGCAATGTCGTTTGAGAATCTGCGCGAGCCACATGGCCAGGCACTTGAAATCAAAACAGCCCCGTTGTATTTGTTGCATGAGAAAGGGTATATCAAATCGCTCTTCCACGGAAATTCGCTCCTGCTCCGGCACCAGAGTGTTGAGGATTGCTCGAATCGTTTGAAACATCAGAGGAAGCCTGCTTATGAAACTCTTCTCTTGGTCCCCAACCACGATTGGCGCGAAGATGGGCAATTCCCAACAGTCTCCCTCTAAACAGCGTACTCGGTATACTAAAAGTTCCACCGTCAAGGCTCTCCAGTACTTCTTCGCTTCTTTGCACTTTTTCCTGCCCTTCGGGCCATCCAAGTTCGGCCTAAAGTGCAGATCGCCGTCAAAATTGATGTCCGTCCTTAATTTGGTGTTGTTCATGATTCGCTGCAGGTCCAGCTCGGTGAGCGACATTGCGGTGACAGGAGGTACTACCCCAGCCGTCCAGAGAAGGTATACATCTTCACGGCACAGAAGATCTGTTCCAATACGTTCGGACAAGTGAAGTATGTTTTCTGGCGTCAGCAGCAGCGTGCGCTCAAGAGGATGCGGAGGTGCTTGTGTCGGTGCCTGTTGTTCCCGCCCGACGCAGCTTGACATCTGCTCCGTTGCGTATACTCGCCTGTCTTTATCGGTCCGTCGGATCCTTCTTTTGCTGTCCGCCACTACATCCCATGTTGCGTTCTCGGTCGACTGATTTTCTGGATAGCGTGGTGCCGTACGGTTATCATCGTCGTATTCGATGATCAGAGTCTTCTGATCCCGGCGTACCGAGGATCTCTTAGGACTTTCCGCATTCCGTACGGGCTGCACAGCCATCTCTGTGGGCAGCAATCTTAGAGTTTCGAATTGGATTTGTGATGATGGCTTGGTACGCTCAGATGCTTCTTTGAGAAGGCGCAGGTCGGGCTCGGGGGAATCCTTCCAACTTTCAGCATCTTCTACCTTTTTGCTTGAGTTTGATGTTTGCCCTCTCGGACGCCTGGACAACAAAGCTTTCTAGAAGGGTCATGTTGCGCCAAACGGGAAGGTGCATACTAGTAGAATTCGAGTGACATGATCTAGACGTTGTGGTACAATCCTCGTACCTTCGAAGTGGAAATAGAACATTGAAAAGAGCAAGTTCTCGAGATGAAGGACAGTCTCACCTCAACGCAAGGTATCTGCTTCTCTAGCAAAAGACCAGGTAGACTGCATCGAAACTCACCTCGATCAGTTTGGTTCAGGATGAAGTGGCGGTGTCTGTTGACGCCAAATGCTAAACAGACCGCACGGATAACTCTGTAAGCTCTGTAGACGAAGCTGTCATCGACGCTAAGGCAGTGAAGAAGAACAACGCAGGAGCGGTCAGAAAAGCAAGGAAATATAAGGTAAGGTGACCGAAGCAGATAGAGCACTGAGATAAAATAGCAGTACACCTTGCAGGACAATAATAAGGTAGGGCAGCCCTTCGCGACTTCCTTAGTTCTGAAGCGAACGATTTCAACCTGTCGAGCCGGTTGATTCGAGAGTGAGGCTTGAGATCTGCAACGATAATCCATCTACATACAGTACCCTATGGCCATCAACATTATGCAGTCTATCTCGCAGATGGGGGCCTTTGGAAACTTGGTTCGTTGGGGATTCCAATGGCACTGGAATCCGTACCATGGCTCATCTGTAGATATACTTTTTTCAATGAAGCCGACGGCAGTAAGGGCTATAGTTCCGATCCCGCGAAAAGCTTGTCAGCCTCAATCTACTGTATAAGGTAAGCTGTAGTGAGAGTCCGTGGTACATGTACGAGATTTCATCAAAGTCTGACAAATGAGAAACGTTCAGAAACACGTAATCGACTTCTCCGATCATTGATGCTTCATTTTGCTTGCATGTTGGTGCATGGATAGAGCGGCAACTGCGTGGGACGTGGGATGGACAATGCTGATTACGAAAATCAGCGCGCAGGAAGATTCCTCCGGAGTATATCTTCCACGCATTGAAAGTATCGGGGTGGAACGTGAAGAGAGCGGGAATGTCACTCCGTTCCTCCTTCCAGGGGCGCAACGAAGTTGCAGACGGCATATCCAGGAAAGCCCTGAATGAGATTGTGTGACGATGACTGTGACCGTATCGCCGGAATGCACTGTGGATCGCGAGGATTACCACCCAAGCAAGCTATGACACGCACGACAATCGATAAGTTGTAGATAGCTTTGAGGTGACGCCAGACAAGTTGTTATCGACAGTGTTGTTCCTGCGTTACGGGGTACGAACTTCCGGCTTAGTAGACCAAAACCCGAGGGCTAGAGCACAGCGTCAGGAGGGATCGGTGCTCTCTGCTCAATAAGCAATGTGGACGTCAATAATAAGACGTTAAGATCAACATAATTATAAACGCCTGGAGCTCTTAAGCTCGCCCTGCTTGGCTGTGTGCGAGGACTGAGCAGGGCGCAAAACAAGCTGATGTCAGCGGCCCGCAAGAAAATGAGGCGAGCAAGGCGGCCTGTAATCCATGGGCAGGATATCTAATATGTATCTGCGCCAAGCGACGTCCCTGACTTGCCCTCTGTTGACTGGCAACTTCATGGGTGGGTATACGTGCTTAATACCGAAAGTAGCAAGCCTTTGCCAGTAATAACAATCACCTGATCGCTGTATATTTGAATGACAGGCTCAAACTAGAGAAGGGAAGTGAAGCGGACCAAAACTCCTATCTCCGATATCCATATAGCGATACGCTGTTGAAACAGGATGTGTATGCAACCGCCTCTCCGGCCCATTTCCATTCTCCACCCCTCTTCGAGCCCCACGGACAGAATGTCGCCGCTGACAGGTAGACTTTTGTTATGATATTAGACTGGGTTGCCCGACAATCAGTGACCATAAGGTATAGCCCTACCAGGCTCGGACTGACTCCACAAAAGATGGTTCGCGTCATCTAGGCATTGCGTTATTCTCTTGTGGTAGATGACCGTAACCCTAATATAGGACCTCAGAGAGGGGAGAAGCAGACTGATATGCACAGTCAGCAAACCCACCGCATCTTCAACTTCTTCACGACCAAATGCAACAGGAGAGAAATCCACACAGATGCTGCAAGGCACGCGGGACTATGCCGAGTGATAGGACCCCTGAATATATAACTCCATTAAAAAACAGATGAGACAAAAGCACAGTACTCCTTCGCGTCCCTTCATAAAAACTGTAACATCAGAAAGTTTGTTTGTCTCAGGAAGAGCGACTGATTCAAGGGTTGTTGCAGAGCTGGAGCGCCGCAATGTGATCTGCGAGGGTAATCTTTTACCTAAGGTACGTATTGCAGCACACCGGACGGGCTGATTGAGCCTAGAGAAGCAGCTGTCCGTCCCTGACAGACTGCTGTATCGGGGATCTCACCGCCACAGTCCTAAGAGAGTTATACTGCCGTTGAGGAACTTTATTGCCGGCAGCCACGTCCCAGTTGCCTGGTCACTGATTCAGCCACAGTAGTACAGAACAGCTGCGGTGATTTGGGTGCAGTGTCTGAAGATGCACCTTTCCGGTGGTATTTGTGCTTGAGGTGGAAGAGCCCAACGTGCCGGCGCCAGAGGTTCTCGCAAGACTACTCAACATTCACTATCACAACAACGTCAGTATAAGGTAACCACGGCTATTGCGCCCTTGTGCGCTTCATCACGGACCCTTTCAAGGTGAAGTGAAGCAAGACCAGCCAAGGAGCTTGTAGTCTGACGGTGAATCTATGCCGATCATTTGTGTCACATGAGTCTCCTTACTATTGTCTCATTCTCTGAATTGCATACTTTTCATGTCTTGCCTCAGCGAGAGTTGTTTCAATGGCTTGCATGTGAATGAATGATAGCAGCTTTTGGCGCTGACAATGCGGTCTTGGCATGGGGACTTTGGCGGTCGATGGCGGAGAGTTATTGTCAGGGCTCCCGGATTGCTTCTGATATGGTTGAGCCCACTTCTGCGACGCTGCTCTTATACTCCCATTTCTTCATGCCTTGGAGTGGCCATAGGGCCCAGACGCATGACCATTATCCTCTCTGGAATGTTTCTTACATATCTGCATCACCATTCTTTTTAGTCTACATGAGCACACGTTCTACAATTCTCGTACTGCGACGAAGAATGGTGACCATGCTGTCAACATCGTTGCTCCTCTCAACATCTCTGCTCCTGAGTCGTGCTACAGCACATCAAGGTCTTGAGAACAGCAAGTATGCAGTCAGTCAGCTCCCAACTCTGGCCTTCGAACCGCCTGCCAGCTGGGCTGGGGAGATCTGCATACCTGGTACCAGAAACGACCTGTTTTTCTGGCTTTTCCAAGGGGAAACCACTGAGGCGAATGAGAATGTGATCAGTGAGAATCTCATCCCACCGGTCGCATTATCTTGTTTGAATACTGACTCACCAACAGTCTGGCTGAATGGCGGGCCTGGATGCTCGTCGCTACAAGGTCTGATGTCAGAGAATGGTCCTCTATCGTTCATAGAAAACCAGACAGCACCCCGTGCAAACCCTTATTCCTGGACAAAGTTTGGCTATGTTCTTTATGTTGATCAGCCCGTGGGTGTTGGTTACTCTACTGGACCCAACCAGACGACAGATAATTTCGATGTCACCCAAGGCTTTATCAACTGGCTCAAGGCCTTTTATGCCGAGTTTCCAGAACTGATGACGAAGACTACATACATTGCGGGCGAATCATATGCAGGTGTATATGTGAGTACATCTCAGTCCCTGATTGCTTCACAGTTCTGACTCGGGGCATGGTCTTGGCTAATCATACTAATTCTCGAAGATACCCTACATCGCAGACAAGATCCTCACAGACGGAGACCTCAACATCACACTAAAAGCGCTCGTCATCGGTGACGGTACACTAGGAAACTATGCAGCCATGTCCGACGTCGTTGCAGCGACCTACATCCGCCAACATAAACGTGCTCTGGCCGTGCCGCAGGCTATCATGGACGCATTCGACGAAGCCGACCAACAGTGTGGATTCAAACAAGTCCTCAACCAACTCACATACCCCCCAACAGGCCCCATCACCATCCCCGGAAACCCCGAGGGGGAGAACTTCAAGCGCAGCAAACGCCAGGCCACGGCTACTGCAGATCCACGCTGCAACACCAACGTCACCAGCCCAGCAGCCTTGAATCAGTCCATGTACGGACCCTGCAATTACGGCTGCGCCACGTTCACAAGCGCCGTGGACTATTTCATAGCGACGAAACCATGGTACGCAAGTCGAGGAAAACTCGGAGCTTCACCTTCTTCTTCCCAATTCGAACTCTCGAGTGAAATAGTACCCGCTGACCCCCCGGTCACCCACAGCTTCAGCGTCTACAACATCATGTGGAACTGCAACAACACGCCCAGCGACACAAACATCGTCGACTACCTGAACCTGCCCCGCGTCCGCACCGCCATCCACGCCGCGAACAAAACGTGGCAGAACTGCAACCGCACGATCCTCGACACGCTGTCGCAGGAGTTCGTCATGCCGCCGGCGTACCGCATTCTTCCGGACCTGCTGGACCGTGGGTTGCGGGTGCATTTGTACTCGGGTGATCAGGACATGCTGCTGAGCCATGTTGGCGCGGAATTGGTGATTCAGAACATGACGTGGTCAGCTCTCCCTTTCCTTTTCCTTGAGAGCTTTACAATCTGGGTACGGCATATTTGACAGCGAAACACTGACACCAACCTCGCAGGAACGGTATGCAAGGATTCCAGCATCCACCCAACAATACCTTTGTCGTCAACGGCAGGCTCGCTGGAAATTGGGGTCGGGAAGTAAGCCTCCATATTCCCATGATCCTACGACCATCCTTGCCTTGAACGCAGTTAAATGCAAAACCCCCCGTTACTGACGCTCAATCAGCGCGGTCTCTCGTACCACCACATCCTAAAAGCCGGCCATTTCGTGCCGCATGATCAGCCGGCCGCTGCGTTTGCCTTTCTTCGCGACTTCGTGATTGGGGCTGGGGCGTAGTGAGGCAGACACTGTTCCTAAACGACGGATTCGGCGATCTCTCGAAGGTATTGATTTTAGCTTTGGCCATATCTTTTAATATGGCAGTAGCTCTCTGAGGGAGATTGGGCGACATAAGCGTACAGATGGCGTCATCGTCATAAGGCCTCAAGCTGGGAAAGCAATGTACTCGTAGCATCTTATCCAGCTCTTTGACCAAGCAAGTTTTCTATGCTCCTCATCGCTCAATAGTATCCCAAATTCCGCCTGACCCACGGCTGGTGATAGCTCGAGTAGTCGCGGACACCCGACAAACCCAGCTCGGAAGCGACATTGACGTAGCCCTCCTCGTTGACCCTGCCCTGTTTCGAGATCCGCTTCATCGAGTCCTCGTCGCCCTGCCATGGCGTGCGACTACCCACCCCACAGCACACAGGTTAGCGCCCCTGGTCCCCTGTCTCAAGTACTATAGGGTTGTTCACTCGACGTACCAGTACACGCATTTGACCTCGTTTCCCTTCTGGCTAGCAGCCCACTGCTCGAAGCAAGTCTTGTGGATATTGTTGCCGCAGGCCGCTTTGCACCAGACTATCTCCTCGGTCGCGGGTTCGAACTCCGTGAAGCAGATGGGGCAGTCGCCGTCGACGGCTTTGCGTTTGCCGGGGTGGTCCTCGTCGCTTCTGCGCTTGTCGTTGGGACTAGGTGGCGCGTTCTGGAAGATTTCGCGGAGTTCCTGGTTGCGGTGAGTGCGGTTCGATCGAACGGGGGAGGGGAGGTGTGGCGTACAGAGGAGATGAATGCCAGCTGGTATTGCAAATGTTCGGGGGCCTTTAAGACTTTGTGTAGGACCTGAAGTAGTTTAGTTTCTGCAGATCGGGAATGTACGCTAGGTTAGACGTACGTAAACGATGTGTTTGCACTGGTTGCCTTTTTGATTGTCGGGACACGTGCATGTAGGTAACTTTCCGATGTGGACGCTGTAGATATTGCCCGTGGTGCCAGCAATGTCGATTGTCTCCTCGGGAGCTTCTTCAGCTCCTCCTCTTGTGCGATCAATGACGAACATCCTTTGCACTCATTAGAAGAGTCCAAAGTAACGTAGCGATCTTTGTTTCTATTACCTTTGCGTCTGCGCACGGTTTAGCTTGTCGAGATAAGTCAATGGAGCGCTCTTGCGAAACATCTTCAGTCTTTTTTCCTCATCCTGGCCTGAATGCGCTTTCGACTTTTTCCTCTTAGAAGGTGTGACAATCTCTATGTCATCCTCATCATCTCCAGTCAGGTCTATCACTTTCGCCTTGCCCCGAGACGTTGACGTTGGTGTGTTCGTGAACTTTCTGCGCTTTGTCATGGTGGGTGATGTCGGGTCATCCTTGGTGGGTTGATTTACATCAGGTTTGCGTTTGCGATTGGTGGATAGCTTTTGCGAAGCTGGTGAGGTATGAGGTGTTGTCATTGACTTGTTCTTGCTGCCGATTGATGTTGTAGCTCTCCTGCGATCGATTGAAGCCATGATAGATGAATCCACGACCAATGTAGGAAGTTGTTGATTCAAGTCACGAGGTGGCGGTTTTGTTTGTTTGAAGTCGCAAGTTGAAGCTGCGTCATTGACCACGAAAGCACGTGCGTTAGCGTCAATTTAGATGCGCGCCTTAAGACCGTGAACGAGAAGAGCGTGTGTTCTCTCACTGAAGCACATCGGGTGGAAGCAGTAAAGCACTCTAATTCATCGTTACTCAAGCTCTATCTTACTCAGCGCTTCTAAGCCATCTTCATCTTCATCATGATCATTGCCGTTACCATCACGATGGTCAGCATCCGAGTCAACGAACCATAGCCGGCCATAACTGATACACAACTCTTCCCCTGCTTCAATGTTCCGCAACGTTTTGTAGATGATACAGCGGCTCTCTACATCTCGCTCCCAGGAGACATTTTGTGCGTGCATGGAATGGTTGAACATGGAGCCTAGGCCAAAGACTACCGCCTGAGTCTTGAGGATCTTCCCAGTCTGTTCATCTCGATATGGCCAGTTGCTGTCACCAATGCGGAGAGTGAGTGGTTGGTTCTGTCTAAGCCGTGAGCGGTGAGCTCAGTACTGACTAGGTGTAATGATCCAGTTGAGTCGTTCTTATGGCTTCCAGTTCGTTCGGCTCTAGCACTAGGGCTGGGCTGACTTCGATGACGGATTTGGCTGATATTGTAGAGGAGGCAAATACCCCTCGGCCTGGGCAACTGCGTTAGATGTTGAAAGTAGGATAGTGCTCAATGAGATCGCTGGGACAATGTCCTGGGCTGCTTCAGACCTTTTGGAGTATCCAATACCATTAGTAGGCCTGGAACTCGCCTTAAGGGGATGCTGCGGAGAGGTCTTTTGGTATTGCATGCATTGTATGTTGTGTTATGGTTGTGAGTTTCAAGATATGAGGCCCAGAGCAATACCGTAAAGATCGCGATGGATTTGCTTACTAAGCAACTTGGCTTGAGCTCCGACATAAGTCTATCAGGACCTCCAAACACGCAAGGTACCGTTCGAAGGAAGTAAGTTAAGTGCCCTGGTCTTTGGAGAGTTCCAGATCACATAATGTCTCATCAGAGGACACAATCCACAGTTGAGGCTCAGAAAGAGCCACATTCAGTGTCCATCAAAGGTACGGTCCCGATCTGCTGCCTGGCTGCACAATGACTGATGGACCCAAATAGTCCTGAGGTAAGCGGAGATCGGGCTGGATTTATACATCATTTGGGATTAATAGTATATTAGGCTCTCAAGACCTGCTTTCCCATATCAGTACCCTCTCCCTCAGGAGATTTCTGAGTCGGACATCTCACCCAAGGCTGCCCTAAGCTACCCCTTGGGCAATGGCGATGATAAATTTATCCTGAGTCCTTTGGTGAGTTGAAGGATTTGAGCAGTGTTCTGCCGTCTTGCTGATTATGTCCAGCTCACGCTCCCTCCGGCTTTCGGTACCGCTTACGTCGGGGAGACGTTTTCTTGTACCCTTTGTGCCAACAATGAGCTCTTGGATACACAGGATGCCCGAGTTGTCAGCTCAGTGCGGATTACTGCAGAAATGCAAACGCCATCTCAGACTTTGCCTCTCGAACTTACACCTCCTGATGAAGATACGTCAAGCTCAGGACTGAAGCCCCAGCAATCCTTGCAGCAGATAGTGCGCTTCGATCTCAAGGAAGAAGGCAACCACATCCTTACCGTGAGTGCGAATTACTCCGAGACATCCATATCTGTCAAGGACAATTCAGCTGCGAGTGGAAGGGTCCGAACTTTCCGAAAGCTTTACCAATTTATTGCTCAACCCTGTCTTGGTGTTCGCACGAAAACCTCTGAATTACCCCCAGCAGAGGTCCAGGATCCGGAGCAGCCTTCGGAAAAAGCTCGGCTTCAGAGATATGCGCTTGAAGCGCAGCTAGAGAACTTGGCCGAAGGCTCCATTACCCTCCAGAGAGTGTCACTCGAACCAAAACCGCCTTTCAAATCCACGTCTATCAATGGGGATATGGTGCCTGATGGGCTAGAGAAGCTGGACCTGCCGAAACTTGCTCCGCACGATGTTTGGCAGGTAGCCTTCCTACTTGAACAGCAAAAGGAAGATCTTGATGGAAGCGAGACGGTGCGGAAGAGTCTTTCGAAGGACGGCCGAGCCGTCTTGGGCCAGCTTACCATACAGTGGCGCAGCAATATGGGCGATCCTGGGATGCTCAGTACGGGGTGGTTGACCACGAGGAGACGATAGCATGCTCTCTCAAGAAGAATCCTTTTCAGCACCCGTGAGTGCCAAGATCCTCGGACCGACTCATCCGACGCTTTGCCACCTTCGACTACGGCATAGTGCTAGCCAGCGCTCAGGGGAAAAAGGGGTCATCAAGTCCTAGAGCATGACCTCGTCAATTGGACAGGCGACATGCAGCGCATTCGCTCTAAAGAAAATCATTGTCGCCTTATTACCGACCCCGCTGACCATGCAGAATCTATAAGGCGCTCCAACGCGGAAACCTACACACTTGGCCCCACCAGTCATAGACGGTTGAGGAGTGGGACGCTCAATGAATTGGCTAGAGGGCCTTCTACGCCATGTGCTGTCACGACTTGCAGTGCACACCTAATAATTGTGTAGCGTAGAGATAGTCTCGACCCAGAAAGAGGCCTTTGTCGGTATAAAGGGGATTACGCCAACGTTTTTCTTGCTATCAGCGTTGGGCCTGAATCTGCCGCCGCGAATCAAGCTCTCCAATACAAATACGAAAGAGTTTGACAGGAAGGGCGTCGTGGCTGGCTGGTTGACTTCGAAAGCAGTCACCGAGCTGACTGCCAAGCATTCCGTTAACCACCATACCCTTTTTTCGGGGGGGTAACATGTGGTTATTTGCAGGCTCAGCCAGCCACAAGTAAATTACCCCTCCACACCACGATCTCGAAGAGACATCGTATCGACCAGCTTTGTGCCTTGACGACAAGCGCCTCCGGGGCATGGATCCTAGCGACTGGAGCCCAGCCTTCACAGCAGAAGCATCCATTGCTCCTAAGGACTTTCTGTTGTCACCCACCAACCCTTTGTCCTCCCGCAACAGCAACAATCCCGCACACGGGTCCTTTGGCCCCCGCAGAGCCCATGGATCATACATATGTAGACCGGCCGACGACACTGACAACAGGGGTAGGGTTAGTAACCCTAACAAAACATTAGGGGGTCTGGCTGGGAGATTTGTAATCAAGCAATTGATTTCAGAATCTCCATACAGTTGCTGTACTTCAGCCAGACTACGCTTCCCGACATAATGAGCCATACCTTAAGTAAAGATATACACGTGCAGGCTGCAGCTTCAACCTAAGCGTCTGCCGCGGCTCACTCGCCTAACCTTCTCAGCCCCTGGCGGGTATATGCGCCTTTGTGCCGAGTCCATAAACTAATTTTTGTCCTCCATTTCGGCTACCTGCACATTGATTGTACACTGGACGTAGGAAACAGCAATCTCTCGGTGACAATAATAATCTCATCAGTGCACCCACATCTTGCTGTACCCGTCATTGTTGAGACGCACGATCCTTAACCTTCCTTCTTCCTTCTTCCTTCTTCCGCGGGAGCAAGTGGTGCATTTGATGACCACTGGCTGGCAAGGTAAAAGGCAGCCACAAGGCGAACCCAGATTGTAACTAAACACATTACAGTAGACACTAAGGTGCCTTAGGCTCTAGGCACTGCTTTAGACCCCTCACCCCTTTCTTCATGCCTAACCAGATCTCGCCTAAGGCATATTGATACCCCTCCAGTCTATGAACTTTGCTTTGCCTAACAGATCAATCATATACTACTCTGTAAACTTAACGTGCAAATACTTCAAGGACGAAAGGTTCCAAAAATGTACACCTGCCTGAATACGAGCAGATATCGACGTGGTCCAATGTGATTCACTGCGGTCCTCCAAATCCCCTTTTCTCTGACTGTCAGCCCTCCCTTGTTCGATTGTGTATGCGTGTGTGGCAGGAATGTTGACTTTGTATGGCTCAGTATAAGCGCTGTCGATGCTAAAGATCTGCAGCCTCCCACCCCCCACGGGGAAAACAATCAAATCCTGACCGTTGGCTTGGGCCATCTCCACAGATGCACCTCCAGCGTTGACCTCCGGCCTGCATAGCCGACGTTTTGGATATCTCTACCTACCTAGCTATCCCTTTCCGCCCTGTGCTTGTGCTACGAGGACTGCCATCAGGACCAAACCACACCAGATCCTCCTTACAACAATACGATTGTTCTGGCTGATGATATCAGTGACCAGAGTCATTGTGAATTGAGAGAATCGCTCCCAATCGAGCGTTGGATTGTACCTAGTCTAGCCCATCATTTGATTGTCGAATAACACATCGTCACACTGCTGGCATGATTTGATCACGCAGGGACGCAGCCAACGGCGTGCTTGTTGCACATTCCGCTCCTTTAACCAGCTCACATGTGGTCTAGCACCCATCAATGGCTCCCGTTGCGACTGACACATCGTCCGAACCTCTTGGTCTCTGGTTTTGGATCGCCGGGGTGGACTCGGAACAACTAGCTTGGCCCTCTACCGAACCAGAGCAGGAGGCAAGTGCCAACGGCGCTCTTCCCTCGCCGGTGGCCTCGACCATAGAAGAAAACACGATCGAAGAAGATCAGGCCGCAGAGGCAGGATTTTCTGGCGCGATAGCGTCACCGATAAGCCCGAAACCAGAGAAACGAAGCTCCCGCAATTGGTCCTCCAAGAAGTCCAACGAAGCTCGTCTATCCAATCAGTCGTTCGCTACAATTGAGAGAAATGGCACGGCTAGCAATAGGAGCAGTGCAACAATCAAGGGCCCGCAAGTCAACGGACCTGGCACAGGACTCAGCGATATTGACTTTGAGAGAGCACTTCGAAAGTTCGCCACGGAGAGAGACTCCTTCCTGTCGGATCTCACGCTCAGTGCCGGAGCGGTGGTTCAAAACCGTCCGAAAGCACGTCCAAAAACGCAGAGGATCGTCAACGAGGATGCTGCTGGGCTGAAGTCGGGGGTTGGAAGCATTAGACGGAGGATTTCGTTCAGGGATATAAACAGCATGAAGCGGCAACCGTCTGTTGCGAGGCAATGTGGGTGTTATCCGTCACTTGCAAGTTACGGAAAGGGACCCTATGAGATGCTTTTAGGAATGATAGTGGGGCTTTGAATGTATGCTAATGTGATCTTCTGATAGCTTCTATACGGACATCCAAACGCCTGAGCAACTATAACTCCGTCATACCAGCTCCTCAACCTCTGAACGCGCCAGCGAACGAGCACCCTCTGAAGCGGAGGTTTGAACCCGTATTGTTGGATCGATACCCACCAAAATGCATAACGGACGAAACAAAGCAGAGAGGGCCCTTTCCTGATTACGTTCCAATGTTTGCATTTCCCAACGACGTCAACATCGTCTCTTCGGATGAGCGGCCGCGATCCACGTGGCATGGCTTTACGATGACTTCGGGGGACAACTCCCGACTGTACGGTATTTGTGTGATAATGTGGATACCCTTGAACGAGCAAGCCGCCGAGGAATTAGAGCGACGGTGTGAGGAATGGAGGCGAGGCAACATGACGGATGAGGAGCGAGAACTGGCAAGTAGCCTAGGAGAGAGGCTTGCGGTCGAAAGAGCCAAGCTTTCGCGCTTACTGGCCATGCTTCCCTCGGCCACCTCGGGTAGTACGGCGAGAGAAGAGCTGGAAGACCAGATCAGTGCGGTCGAAGAGAAGATTGGGCTTATGACAGATCTGTTACGGCCAGTACGACATGGGGCCGCGGCGAAGATCGATGGTCTCACGGATGGCGATACTGGCCTTTGGTTACCACGAGCGTATGGCATCCTTGGCCGAGATCCCACATTGACAACCTTCTGGAAGGAATGGTTGAGGGCTGTGGTGGTACCGATGACAAACGGTGGTATCCTGAGGGTTCCGCCGAGCTCGCCCAAGATCGGGATGTGGCAACCTTTAGAGCGTTACGTCGTCAACCTTTGTGCAGAAGCCTTGAGTCCCATATCGTCAAAGACACAAGTCGAGATCGCTGTCCGAGAGCTGCGGCTCTTCGCTCGGAAGGAAGCTATCAATGAATTGCCTGGATCTCGGAACACAGATCTCTACGCTCTGTTCCGAGCATTATCGATACCGAACATTGTAGTGCTCTTCGAATTTGCTCTAGCGGAATCTCGCATCATCCTCCTTTCTTCGCACACCGCAATGCTTCACCTCGCCAGCAAAGCTCTGGTGGAACTGCTCTATCCGATCGTGTGGTCCGGGGTATTCATTCCGGTCCTTCCAGCAAGATTGATCCAAGCACTCGAAGCCCCGTGTCCTTACGTTGTTGGTATTGAACGGCGATATGAGAAGATTGAGCTGCCCGAAGATGACTTCGTTCTTGTTGACCTAGATCAAGACGAAATTGAAAGTACCACACGACCTGTTCCACTTCCTCGCCAGCAACGGCGGAAACTCACCTCTCTGCTTCAACTGGCCGCCCCTCACCACAACCGATACGGTGTCATTCCAGGCCCACCCGCCCACGCCATGGAGACCTATCCCTTCGATGCCTTTTCTTCCGAGAACCCGTCCATCTTCACAGTCGATGCACCTCGAACCTCCCTGGCCAAATTCGTCAGCCTGAACTCAACATCTTTCGGTGATGCCAACTCTAACTTTGCACCTCGTCCACCTATATTCAACGCATTCCTCCAAGCAAAGAGTGATCAATCACGTTTTGCCGACAGACCCAACACGGGATCGACTACGAAGGGCAGCTTGCCTCCCTCACCAAAGATTTCTCCGACGTCGAGCAGCTTTCCTTCCTTACCCACCACACCAGTCTCCCGGAACGACTCTGGCTTTGCGCTACAGAGTACACTACGGGAAAAGCGGTCCGGCCACTTCGACGCGACATCGAAGCGGAGTTCCTCCTTCGTCTTCGAGCGGGTGCCTACCCTACGACGACCGAGCATGCCCTTCAGCGGGCATTCCTCTAGTCTCTCCATGACGACACTCTCGACCGACAGCTCACTGACCTCCGCTTACGCTCCATCTACCTACGCACAATCGACAATAGCCGCTTCGACGATCATGCCCAACGTGCTGATGCAACCGGTCCGCAACACGGAAACAACGACCTGGATCGAAGGCCACTGTCTCCAATGGCGACCTCACGACCAGAAGACGGTCTGTTCCGTCTGCGACGACAAGGCCGAAGATGGCATGTACCGGTGCGCCGGCTGCGCCATCGTCAGCCATAACCGGTGCGCCCAACAGATCTGCATCGTCTGTCCCGCCGCCTTCCACCCGGAGCAGATCCGAGCCGCATTCGTGCGCTGCTTCGCCAGTCTCTTCTACACCTACCGCAAATATCTCCACCCCGCCACGGGCGATCAGAAGAAGGCGGGCATGCTCTATCGCTTCAACATGGATGGCTTCCTCAAGAGTCTCCCGCGCGAGAATGCGGATTATATCCATACCTTGCGCCAAACTCAAGGTATGTAACAAATACCTCTCTAACAGTACTGCAGCGCAGTCATGACTAAAACCGGTACCAGGCTTCAACGAATTCATCCACGAACGCGAAGCCACCCCCGCCTCCCATCCCTCCATCCTCCTCTTCGACCAAATCATCCTCTCGAAACGCAACCGCGGCCGCACCTCCTTCTTCTCCAAATCCAGCACTGATTTCCTCTCCGATACCTCCGATCACCTCTGGCGCTCCGCCGCCGCCACGCCCCCGAATAGTCGCTTTCCTGGCGATTATAGGTCCATCGTCACCCGAAGTACGTCCCCTCCCTCTCTTTCAGCCTAAATTTCCGGTGAAAGGCAGTCAAGGATGCTAGGGCAGGCCAGAATTGCTAATGACATTTTGACGATGTAACAGTCCCGGCCAAACTCGACCCGGCCCTCATGAAAGAGCCGCGCGTCATCCAAGGCGTGCCGCGCATCACCACCACTAAGGCGAGACGGAAGCCTATCCCCAGCATGTTGGGCCCGAACGGGAAGATGAATGGGCTCGCGCAGTCGCCGCCTTAGGATTTGCTTGTTTCCCTCCGAGGGTGGTACTCAGATGGCGAAATTATGTTCGAAAACGGGAAGCGAGACGAAGCCGGTCGGTTGGAAACTTACACACGGCGGGGTTGGATGGCCTTCTTGGATGCCGCCGCCGGCCGTTGTGCCTGCGCTTGGTGCTTTTCGTCTGTCCGGCCCTCACATCGCGAGCCGACGTCCCCAGGGGCGATGCTTGGATCTTCACGAGCCACTTGGACAGTCTGGCTTCATTAGCTCAGTTTGGGGCATTGGGAAAAGCTGATCGCATTTGGATATGACGGCGATGACATTTTATCATCTGACTGCACCATGAGTTCGACGAGGGGTTGGAGATCTTTTGGGAACTGCAGCCGTCATGTTTGGTCGGGCCGAAAAGCACAAGTATGGCGGAAAATGTAGACGATGGCGATGGGTTGGATCATGTGATTGTGGTGATGGACCTTTTTTCATGTATAGTACATCTAGGGATAGGGAGTTAGCTTTGTTAGTAAGAGATGAGGAAACGTAACAATGGATTGGATTGGATTGGATTGGATTGGACTGGTCGGATGCTGTACCGTACTCGTTGTTGATGTTGATGAAGTTGTTGTCAGATGATGTCGTTAAATGTGACGTCGAAGAGGTTGCGTGAAATCGGTGAGGTGAGCGAGACTGGTAGGTTGAAGGAGAGATGGCTCGGCGGGGAAAAAGTGAGTAAGGAGTCGGGGGACGCCTGTTCGAGGCGCCATGAGATCGGATGGGATGAGGAAAATTGGCAGTGACGTCGTACAGGCTCCGAGCCCGAGCCCTAGATTTGATTACTGTAAGGCCCGGAGTGGAGTCGAGGCTGAGGTAGAGATTGAGCAGTAGGTTGGTGGGTATGCTGTTCAGGTCCAGAAGCCAGTGGAAGCCGAGGAAAGGAAAGCAAGGTAAGGAAAGGCAAGGCGGATAGGAGTGGAAGGTGGGCGAGCAGACAGTCTGGTGCCAAGGGATACAGGGCTTGTCCGATTCTTGATTAGGGCAGGTGGGAGAGCATAGATGGGTGGATGGCTGCAGGTACGATGGATGCAGGGAGGATGGAAAAGAGTCGAAGTAGGATGTGCGGATAGGAACGATCATCTATTGGATTGAATGAATGGGGGAAGGTCATTTGGTCTTTGTGTGTATGTGCGCGGTCAGTATGCCTAAAAGGTTGGCTGAGACGAGGAGGAAACGAGGCAGGGACGGGAGGAGAGTGGGAGGGAAACAGAATGGTTATCGGCTTTGCCTGGTTTCACGAGGATCTGACTACTCCAGCATTGTGCTAGAGGGGTGCTTGCGTTGCCAACAGCCAAGGCAAGTGTTTGGGCCACGACTTTCTTTATTTGGTTTTCGCTGCTGCACGCTGTAGTGTAGTTTCGGCAGAGGGTTTTGATCGAGTAGTCTACATTGTCAGGTAGCGAGAGCCTGAAGCTATGCGATGAGGTTGCTATGCTGACCAAGGACTTACTGCTAAACTGATCAATTGTGTGGTTGTGGAAAGATGTATCCAAGCTATCAAGTTTGCGAGCAGAGGACGCCAACATCCCCTCTAAGCCTTCCGTATCCCACGTTCGAGCCCGTACGTAGAGCAACGCAGCGAAGCGCTAGAACTCTGGGGCCAAGTAGTGGGAGTTGTAATCACGCAAGCCATTGCCGCAAGTGAGCAGTCAGCGTTTCTGACGCTGACGCTGACGCTCACTCAACTCTTGACCTCATCATGACCCTAATATCTTTAACCGGCCGAGAGACACCTGTGACGAACTGGTTTGCGGGGATCTGCCAGCCCTTTGAGCCGAGCGGCTCGACGTCCCAGCACGTTAGGATTGCAGCGGCGAAAATGACGGTCTCAGTGGCGGCGTACAGTCTCCCCGGACAGGTCGCTTTATACGAGGTTAGTTTACATCATTAGACACTTCTTCGATTTGCCAAAGACTCACAGCTTCCACCACCGTAAGGTGTCAATGTATGGTCCTTTATCTTCAAGCCGTCTTTAACCGAGATAAGAAATCGTTCCGGCATGAATTGCTCGGGCCGCTCAAAGTAACGCGGATCAGATTGGTGGAGCTCGTGGCAAATCTCAACGTACGATCCAGCTTCGAGGACGTAAGATTGGGGGTTTCCGCTGAGATTATCATCTGCACTCTCGCTCACCACGATATCTTTTCGCACCTGCTTGATGGTTACAGATTCCGAGTGGAGTCTAAAAGCTTCCAGGTAGCACGCTTTCAGCAATGGACAGTTTCTCGAGAGACCTTCTGCATCTAGTTTGAGTCTTTTCGATTCTGGAAAGTGGGATGCTATTCCTGGATTTGAGACAAAGGCATAAGGGGCTGTTTCGGCTCGAATACGCTCCAGAAGGCCCGGTGTTGCACAGATCCGCAGAATGATCCAGAACACAAGATTGTTGGCGTTCGCATTCATTCTATTCCAGTCAGCGTCACATGAGCAGCACAGCTTCTGGAAGTGACTCACGCCCATAGATAGGCTAGATCGAATGGAGCTCTAGACTCTGGAGATATGTTTGCTTCTCGCATGATCTTCATTCTGTTCTGGATAAGCTCTCCGACGTCGGACATGTCTCCCCATTCCGCAGATGGCTCATCCCCACGCACAAACTGATCCATTGCAACACTGTATCGCTTAAAGTGGTGCAGTAGTCGTTCTCTAGCTGCATAAGCGCGGGATAGAGATCTAATTGGCAGCCAGCGCGGTAGACCCATGGCTAGAAAGTGGGAGCCTGAGTCGAACGTCCAAAGGTCTTCAAATAGACCTCCCTGCTCAATCAAGGAAGTTCCGAAGATGCTAGGCGTCGAAGTCATACCCACAAAGTCTCGAATCAGCGCGAAGAGACTGACCTCTGCAGCTGTCACCTTACTATACCGATCGAGAGTCGGTACAGCTGCTTTTTCCCACGGTTGTGCATCAATCGGGGAGAATGTCCTTGTCAACAGCTGCGCCACGTTCCGTTCAATGCCGCGTGTGGTCACGTCGACTATCTTTGCCAGAGCGGCTCTGCGTAGGAGCCCTTCGTCGCTGCACTTGTGTAAAGCCTTGAAGAGGGGAGCATATATGTCCTTGCTCTGCCGTCGAGCCCCGAACATATTTACCAGTACATTCCAGAGTATGGGATCTTTAGTGACGGTGTCCGGCGGCGATTGGAAGATGGCCTTAGTCAGAGATGGCGTGTGGATGATGTAGTGTTTACCTGGCCCAAGCCGCAGTGCGAAGATGCCGGCTTTGACTTGATCGCTGTTGGCCGTTCAGCATGGCAGATGATCTGAGCAAGCAGAAATTTTCCTACCGAGCTGCACGAAGGGAGGAACTCAACGAGAACAAGAAAGTAACATGGCCGAGGTATGGTATCCAGTAAGGCATAACAGCCACTTTTCGGGCCACTTTGCTCGAAGACCCCTCATTACTGAAATTACCAGCGTAGCCAGTGACAACACGCGTGAAGCAACAAACAAAAGCAAAGACCGAGCAAATAGCCCACCACGGAATCGTAGTGGTGGCTAGCCAAAGGCTGCGAAGTGTGCCATGCTCTTCGAGTTCGAGGAGCATGATGAGAGTACTGAAGCGGCGAACGAGGTAGGCAGAACGGACTTGAGTTCTCTTATCATTTTGAAACGAGAGAATGGGGTTGAGGATAATGGCAATGGCAAGGTCAGGCAACCCTGCATCAAACGATACCTTACAGTACCTGACGTGTTGTGGCTTACGTGCCGTGCCTTAGGCCTATCTAAGGTAAGGTAGATACTTTGCTTAACTGGCTGACTAAGCACTCAGCACATGGAAGCTCGGAGGTGTGTGTAAGGTCTTCACGATCCATTGTTTATTTCGGATAATCAACTAATTGACGTCGCTGAACAGGACACATAAGGTGATCAGTGATGCTGTTTATTCTAAGTGTATCCAAATAAGGAGCGTGGAGATGTAGGTACATCGTAGTGGTGTATAGATCTCGTAAATCGTCAATTCATGTCCATCCTCATCATCTCGTAAACCCGCCGCCGCCCTCGCCCGACGCCGCGCTATACATAACAACAAGTAAACTACATCTCATTGTACATGACTTTCTAACGACGGTAGTGCATCGTATGCTGCTGCGATGCCAGCAGAGGATCGGCGCGCTGGAAGACATCACCGGAGAAGAAACGGTCACCGTACGATGAGGCAGGCGTCGTTGGTACCGTGGCCTGCGCCGCCGGGCCAAGAGCCGCACTCAGAGGAGTGGGAGGCATCGAGGTCACGTATGGTGATGAAGAGCTCGGGCTATGATGATAGACATCATGCACCGGGACGTTGTCGGCAGCGAGGTAGCTCCACGGTGAGCTGTTGATTAGTTTCCCCGCCTCCTTGACGGATGTCTGCACAGGACGGAGGAGTTGGATGATGTCGGTCGGGATGATGTCGAGCTCCTTGGCGCGTTTGACTCCCATGAGTACTTCGACAAGAGACTTTGTAAAGGCGGTGCAGAGCTGCCAGAACTCACGCTGGTTGCGGACTCCCGGGTCTTTGAGTCTGATGTTCGAAAGCCGAAGCTTGAGTGCGCCGGAGACGTCTAACGCGACGTGACAGGTATCGACCAGGTGCTTCCAGAAGGTACATATCTCTTTCGGAGTATGTGTCTCTAATGCCAGCTCGAGACAACGAGACACATGACGGTGAACCAACGGAATGCCCTTGAGCGCATGGTTGTATGCATACGTGAGGCTCATGAAGATCTTCTCGAACATGGCTTCCGACTCGGTCTCGTCAAAACCATGCATAGTGTTGCTACGGGAGGCAGTGTATGCCGTGTATGGGGTGCTTGGCAAGCCAAAGGTTTCTCCTGATCGCGGTGTGTTTGCAACCGAGCTAGTCGTCGAGCTCGTCAGTGTACTAGTCCGACTATTCGACCGGCTGCGACCATTGACGTAGAGAGGAACGGCTGGTGTACCAGTCCCACTCAATGCATAGTGGCTGTAATGAGCGGCGTGTTGTATGGCTGTATCGCTTCGCATACGCGTTCCAGGATTTGGTCGCACGCGAGTCGGGGTGACAGAGCGGTCGCGGCGGCGAGAGACTTCCTCGTGTATAATGTCCGGTTTTGGTTGCCGAAACTTGGCTTCTTGAATAGCCTTGAAACTTATTCCGAGACTTGAGCAAGCATTGCGGGCTTCCACCAAGCTACCATATACTAGTAGCAAAAGGGTACGCACATAGCGAGGATCGCCATTCTGGATGAGTTTGCCGATATTCTGTAACAAAAGAGTGCAGACATGTTGATAAGCCATGATACAAGTGGCACAAGCCCTCTGTATTGCTTCGTTCGAAAGCGATCCGTCTTCATCTTCCTCATCATATGAGACCTCAAACATATGAAGCTCCTTGTCTAGCTCCTCAACATGAGTGGAAGCATTGTAGTAGACCCGTTCCAAGCTTGTCCTCTTCGAAGCCCCATCTCGTGCTACACTCAGAAGTGATTTTATATGAGGATCCACTTGGAACAGCGAGTAAAGAACGCCTTTGGCTGCCTCCACCACTTCATCGGTCGAGGATGATTCACGTCGATGTTCCGGTAAGCTTGAGAGGCGTTTCACAATGGTAGGCCGTTGGCCTTCGTTCTCGGTAGGGCTCACGGGGCTTGATGAACTATTGCCGTTGCCGTTTACTCCATTACTGCGCTTCCCATGTAGGGCAGAGCCGTAACTGAGCCCGCGGTAGTGACTATATCGGTTCAGCCGAGATTCATCCACCGTGGTTAGGTTGGTCTGCTTTCTAGTTATAATGCCCATACGTTTGTTGCGAGTCGCTTGCGTTGCTTGGAGGATGCTTTCACTGTTGCTTCTATTCCGTTCGTTACCGATGGCTAATGGTGCCAATCCGGGACGACGGAGTGCAGCATTCTGTAATACAGCGGTTTGACCTGACGCAATACGGTAATGAGAACGTGACGGGATCGGAGGCGGTCTGTTGAGAGACGGTGACCTTGCATCAGATGCCGACTCAGAGCCACTAGTGCTTGGTATCACGGGAAAGCGTCCATTCAAACCACGTTTTAAGACTGGTCGCGGAGTGTCGAGTGGTCCCTCACTTTCGTAAGGTTAGTCTCAGACTGGTGGGCCAGGAAAGGCCCCGTACCTTGATTCACCCCCAGATTCAGTTTCTGACTTTGATGGAATCGCAGATAGTCTCAAATATATCTTGATGTTGGTGGTGAGAAAGGCGTCCCGCTCATTGTCGGTCAACATGGTTGGTATTGGATCACCTTCTCTACCTTCTGCAACACGCTTCAGAGGAGTTATGAGTGGATTGCCTGCAACTTTGAGTATTTGCAAGGTAGTGAGGTCGGAGAGACACAGTGGTAAGGTCTCCAGTCGATTATGCTGAACTGAAAGTACCCTCAGAGCCACCATGTTCCCAATGTCCTCAGGTAGTCGCTGTATTTTGTTTCGGCTAAGGTCCAGGATCTGAAGCTGATTGAGATTTAATAGCTATCTTCAAGTCAGCGTACGGCTCTTCCCTTGCCGGCGTATGAGTAGAAGACCAACAGCCTTTGGAAATTCTTTCAGCAGATTGTATCGAATATTGACATAAGTCAACTTGGTGCATTCGGCGAACTTGTATGGGATGTGCCAGATTTGATTATGTGATAGGGAAAGTCTGCGAGTGAATTAGTGAGAGACTCATGCAGTATTTGCCATACTTGGAAATCGCTAAGTTGTGCAGTGGGACGACGCGGAGCTTATAGCGAGAGAGAGGAAGAAGCAATACCTTGCCACTTCATCCTTGATTATGGTCACCACCTCATCTGGAATTGTCTGGATGTTTTGGTGCCCCAGGTCTATCGTCAATTTGAGCTCGACTGCTTCGCTAACACCCTCATTGCCGGCCAGTGATCGCTGTGTCTCTTGGCGGCCTTTTTCCACTGCCGATCGAACAAGTTCCGTAACTTCGAAAGGGCCTAGCGACGGTTCCATCTGCTCGAATGAATCCTGAGAAGGGCCCTCATAGCGGACAGGATACTTGTAGGTTTCCGGATAGCGACCAGGATAAAAGGAAGCTTCCACAGTCGTGAAGCCGTCAATGGTCTCTCTTGTCTCATCCCAAACATCGTCAAGACGAGGCACATGTTGTTGGCTCACACTTGCCATCAGGTCTGCTCTCACTGTGGTTTGGCAGCTTTGCGGATGCCAGTCAAGCTTATGTCGGACAGTGGGATGGGTAAAGGTTGGGAAGCCGGCTGGTATGGAGGACAACTCCACAGATGCCCAATCTGCCGGGTATGATCGTTTCTGGAACGGCGATGTGGCGATGTGGCGACATGGATGGGCGCATTCGACGTGGAGTGTGAACGGAGAGTCTGAACTGAGGGACGGGGCGCTTTACGGTTGAGCTGCAAGGTACGAAGTATTCCCGGCGCTAGTATAAGCGAGAAGTTTAAAGCCAATAACTTACCGTACCGGGTACAGCACCTACCGTACCTTACCTTAGGTACAGTAGTTCCCCACACTACAAATAGCAACGTTCCATTATTGGTCCAGAGCCCCGGATCGCAGGGAACTGTGCAGAGCATGCCTGCGTCCGCTTCACACATGGGGCCGCTCTATCCCGCGGACGCCTGGGGCCATAAGGGAAGCTGGAGATGGAGTTCCCCCAAAGGCGGTTTACCATCTAGCTGGAAGTTCTGGGGTCTTTCATTTTGGGCAGGAGATGTTCTTGTGCGGTGTCTTTTGATGCTACGTATTTTCCTACATAATACCGACTGCATTGACTGCTTTCTTTGTACAGATGAGTTGCGCTCAGCATACAACGTGGGGTGACTTGAAGACCAGTTCAAAAGTTTGTTGTCCTCTATTATGTTCTACTTGCAAAGATTCCAGTCACAGTACCTACCTACCCACGAAGAGATTACGGAACACAGAGCAAAGCCATTGATAGAGGTTGTAGGGCAGCTAGTTTAAATAAGCCTTGGAGATCAAATCTCAGACAGAAAGTGATGGAGCTAGCCCTCCATCCATGGTTGCATTTTCCACGTCGGCACAGTCATTGGAGCAACACAACTCATCCTTGAGTGGTAGTCGAAAGCGCTTTAGGGGGTGATCTTCATGCCGGCCACGAAACCAATTCTAAAAGCCTTTGATGTGCTGAAGCTTATGTTCTATTCTGTCACTCCCTTGTGTCATGAAGTGAGCATGGAGCGATATAAGATTCCAGGGCCTTTTCGTCAGGCACAATAAGGCCGATCGGACCGAGTACAGCAGCAGTCCTGTCATGGAAAGAGTCATCGAAAGACTAACGCGATACTTAATGTGGAACGACAACCAAGTTGTCATAAGCTGGGCATATAATAGGACATAATCACATCGTATGGTCAAATAGTCTTGATGGGTAATGATAAATCGTGGATAACCCCTATAGAAAACCTATTTCTAAGCAGGTAGTTGTTATTGTTGATCAATATTCTCCAAACTAGCCTGTAAAGCAGGATTATCCTCCGGTACCAATGCAGGCTCAGGATTTGTGCCCGTGTATGCCGCTTCGCGCGCCTGGTCCGTCGCCGCCGTCTCCTTCAGCGCCCATGTCATCCAGCTGTCGTAGACTTTGTCCTCGATATCCATAGAGACCTCAAGTGTTGACTTCGAAAAGTATGCGCCGGTGGCTTCCGCCTCTTCTTTGGCTATCCTTCTCTCGACGTCTTCTTGCTGCCGCAACGCATAGAACTCTTGCCGTGCATGGTCGTAGGCCTTAGCAGTGGTCATACCATTAACGTTATTCAACAGCCATAGTTGGCGCTGCACGACACTGTGATATGTGAACACTACTCCTTAATCAACATGATGAGTATCCGGGCACGAACCTTTCGCCGCTCAGCTGCCTGCCTGGCTGCTGTAATTTACTCCAATCATCGTGATGCCAGTCCTTGCCGTCATTCTCTAATACCACCCTTGGCCGAGCCAATTCCCAGGGATGGTCCCCGAAGAAGTCCTTCCGCAAAGCGTCCTCTTCGTATACAATAGTCTGTGGTTGAAACATTTTACTCGGTTTCCTCGCTTTGCTTTTTGTTCGCTTTGCGTGATGCTGAATTGGCTGGGTCCGTACGAGCGCCTGCGCTGGAGGTACGTTGCCGATGATCTCGTACCATGGGGGGACGACATTCATTCGCTCTGTGGCTAAAAGCTGGGTTGCGGCCTGGTGGACTCGTAAAGGTCTAAGATCGTAGCGCCCCATGACCGAGGTTGAGAAGAGGCTGTGAATACTTCACCGTGCTCGTTGGCACTTGTAGGGCCGCTTGTAGCAGCAAAGAAATTGGTCGGTGACAGTGGTAGATATTTACAGTTTGACTGTTGGACATTGATTGAGGAGTTGCGATGATGCATCCGAGAGATGCAGTATCTCGCGATCAAACGGGAAGTCCCGCTACAGAAGCTTTGGCGTTCCACTGCAGACATCTCATCAACCATCTCACAAGCTAAACCACGTGCCCTCACGCTCCATTACTGAGTGAAGCATAAGGTCGGCGGCACTGCCGGCTATAGCATCGGAGTCCTAATATTCATGGACCGGGCCCCAGTCTCATGACACAATGTCCGTCCTCTCATGTCCTCCTTCGGCACCCTGACTAGGTCGACGAGCTACACTACAGTCAAAAAAGTCAGATCCCGCACTCTTCAGTATCTGAGCTCATCGCGGCAGCCGCGAAACCTCAGCCTAGTACCCTCTCCACCTCGTCAACCCTGTTATGGGCTCAACAGGCCGACAGGCGCAAGACTAGAGCACATGGAGAATCTCTTCATCAGTGCACTGGTTAGGGCAGGATCTTGTCCGAACCATGAGTCTCAGCTGTGTACAACTTCGTCGACTGCTACCTGCAGAAGGTTCTTTCATCGCTCACGGCGAAGGGAGACTCCAATGGGAACGAAAAAAGCCAAATTCTTCGCCAATTACACCCTGAAACGATCATCACATTCGGAACAGCCAGTAGAGGTCACTCGTCAGGACTATATGGACCTTGTGGATCACTATCATACTTCATATGACACCCCAGAAGCCACGTCGCCATACTTGCCTGAAGTTGAAGACTCTGCTCTGCCTGGAGCTGACGAAGATGAGACTGATGAGACTGCGGCGTCCGCTACAAACCATAGCTGGGCTGACCTTGGTGAGGAGGAGAATTCTGCCTTGAGAGACCTCGTCGCTGCAATTGGCGATGAGAGCCTCACCAACGAAACAATATACGAGCGGTACAAAGCTCTCCCCTCACCTCGAATTTCACACCTGAGCCGGAACATTGTAAGAAGACTACTACATCGCTTATCAGTAGTTGAGCGGAAATCCGAAAAATCAATGATCCAATACATGTCTGTGATTGACGATGTACGAGCTGCCGGGAGATCGTTGACATCCGGAGAGTGGAGCAGCGCCATAGCTTTCGCGGGTCGGTGCTTCGTCAAGGTAACCGCCGTCGAAGTCGAGTCGGCCCTACACATCTGGAGAGAGATGGAACATGACGCAGGAGTCAAGGGAACACATGTCACCTTCAACATCCTCTTCGACATAGCCGTCAAAGCCGGGAAATTCGTCCTGGCCGAGATGATCCTCAAAGAAATGAGTAATCGTAACCTCCGCCTCAATCGGTTTGCGCGTGTCGGAATAATCTACTACCACGGCCTCCGCGGCGATGGCGACGGCGTCAGGACCGCATACAAAGCTCTGGTCGAAGCAGGTGAGATCGTGGACACACTAGTTATGAACTGCGTCATCGCGGCTCTCGCCCGAGCCGGCGAACCGACGGCCGCATACCAGGTCTACGAACGCATGAAACACATGCACGCCATGAAAAACGGCGCCAAACTCCCCGTTCTCGGCTGGAAAGAGTCCCGCGAGCTCGGCCGCGTCCTGGCTCGAGCGGCGGAGCGGTACAAGGACGATCCGGAGAAGCGGCAGATGCTGCAGGACGAGCAGTCGATGGCGCCGAATCTGCGCACGTACCTGGTACTCGTGAGCCACTACGCCATACGTGCGGGCGAGCTTGATCGGGTGGCGGTCATCCTGGATGAGATGCGGTTTTTCGGAGTCCCGCTCCATGGCTCCATACTCATCGCCCTACTCAAGGGTTTTACGATCCATGGCGGAGTCCGCTACACGCCTTGGTCGAAGGCGCGGTTGGAAGGGGTCTGGTCGTCGTTACAGCGAGCGCTGGACGAGCACATGGATCAGATCTCTTTGGGCAAATGGATGGTTATATGGATCTTGCGCGCGTTTGCAAAGTGTTCGGGGAGAGATAGGATGCTCGAGGTGTGGGATCAGGTCCAGGAGAGATGGCAACCTAGCGATGCCGAACTGGATGATGTGCATAAGGTCTTACATAGTGTCTTGGCCACGTGATGGATATCGTTGTCTTTAGAGGTGCACATATAGGCTTCAATGTCTCTCATACAGTATAACGACATATTGACAATCCTAGCCATTGAGAATTGCCATTGAGCTCGAACAAGACGTGACACTCAGAAGGGATCGAGTTTGTGGTCTGAGACAAACTGACAACCGTATGCGAATACCCTGAGGTGCCTGCAATCCGAGACGTTATTAGTACTCTAGCTTTGCAGTAGGTCTGTGTAGGAAAGACATCCTGAACGTAATGCTTTGATATAAGAGACACGAGACTGGAACGCGCAGCCGAGGCACAATCGAAAACCGATTTTGTCGCGTCCCCCCAACTCAACCACAAGTCCACAATACCCACCATGTCAAAATCCACAAAGAAACGGCCACTTGTTGACCTTGACTTCACCTTACGACGCATCTTTGGTAAGCATAGCTTCAGGTGAGCTCCCCGCAATAGCAGTAAGTGAGGTCAAGAAATCTGACGCACTTAGACCTATACAGCGAGAAGTGATAAAGGCCGCTCTGGACGGCCACGATGTTTTCCTACAAGCTGCAACGTCATTTGGCAAAAGCTTATGCTTCCAATTGCCGGCGGTGGTCGATCACGGCAGTAAGCATAAATCTGTCACCGATGCTGCACGGGATTGTGGCTGACTGCTAGTGTAGTCACAATCGTCGTCAGCCCACTTCTTGCTCTAATGGTCAGTCTCGAACCCCTCCAACGGCACATCGGTGAGGTCACCAACATCGAATAGAACAACCAAGTCGCCTCCCTCCGCGCAGCAAACATAGCCGTCGCCACAATCAACAGCAACACTCCCTCCGAGGAGCGAAAAGCCATCCTCGACGACCTCCGCTGCGGCCACCCGCTCACCCGTCTCCTCTACGTCACCCCCGAGTTCTGCCTATCCGAAGCCTTCCGCCGCCACATCAAGACCGTCCACGCGCAGCGCGAGCTCTCCCGCATAGCCGTCGACGAAGCCCACTGCATCTCCGAATGGGGCCACGACTTCCGCACCGCCTACAAGGAACTGATCTGGTTCCGGCGCGAGGTCCCCGACGTCCCCATTATGTGCCTGACCGCGACCGCCACGCGGCGCGTCCGAGACGACATCATCGCCACCCTCGGCCTCGACGAGCGCACGCTTAAGTCCTTCGCCATGACTACCGCCCGCCGCAACCTGCACTACGAGGTCCGCTTCACCTCCGACGACACCGACCACTTCGCGGACTTCATCGCCTGGCTGCAGGGCGTACACAGCCGCCGCGCATCCGACCCGGCGCGCAGGGCCGAGCTCCTCGCTAGAGGCGAGCGCCTCGACGCCGTCAGCGGCATCATCTACGCTTCCTTTCGCAAGGACTGCGAGGCGCTGGCCGCCCGGTTGCGGAGCCACGGCATCGGCGCGGCGCCCTATTACGCTGGCCTCAGCGCCCTCGACCGCGAGGACTGTCAACGGAAATGGCTTGCCAGCGAGTCGGGCTACGATGTCATTGTCGCGACGACCGCTTTCGGGATGGGTATTGATAAAGAGAACGTGCGCTTTGTTGTGCATTGGCAGATCCCGAAGAGCTTCGAGGGGTTCTATCAGGAGGCGGGGCGGGCGGGGAGGGATGGGAAAGCGAGTGTACATATCATGTATTACTCGCGCGAAGACAGGGATAGGGCCGCATATCGGATGGCGAAGGATCTGGATCAGCATCGCAAGTCGTCTCAGGCGCAGTGTGAAGGGAGGAGGAAGAGTTTCCAGGCGCTGGTTGGGTATTGTGAGGGTACGGATCGGTGTAGACATCGGCTGATCTGCGAGTATTTCGGGGAGGATGAGGTGCCGGAGTGCGATTTTGCTTGCGATTGGCATAAGGATCAGGGAGGGCTGAAGCGAAGGAAGAGTGAGGGCTTACCGAGTGAGGAGTGGGTCAGTACGCAGAGTGAAAGGCCTGACTTCTATGGAGAAGGTTATGATTGAGACATGTGCGAAGCTTCAGGCGCTATCGCCGCATGGGTATTTATCAGAGAAAGGTTGCAGACCGACGCTCGCTACACATCGCTGGATGGCCTGGCTATGGAGCTTCGATTACGCTTTGACGCTTGAATATTCGAATGAGTTAAGGGTACAAGAACAACCATAGAAGGATGGCTATGCCAACATACGAGTATACCAGCCACATTGGAAATCTGACATGCAGTCTCAACGATAGCGTGCTAGAAGTACAGACAGCTTCGAATATTCCTACCAAGCCACTCGTGAGCCGAGATCAAGGCACACAAAGGTCTACCAGGAAGTTCGCACCAGCGAATCGCATGAACCAAACGAACGGTGTGTATGTGATCGGCAGACCAACGGTGTGACAAGCTTGCTAATTGCTACCCTCTAGCTTCTAGAGAAGCCCTCACAGACCTGGCGGTGGCGGAACCTGTGAAACGTCAGTTTCTCAACAGATATACCGGAAGATACCGAAGTCACATACAGCTCCATATGTGTTACCGTTCGCCCCAGGTGGTGAGCCGCTGGGTGGGGGTGGCGGAGGAGGGTCGCTTGGCGGTCCGGGAGGAGCCCCGGGTGGTGCCTGTTGCTGTTGTTGTTGGGCGGATTGTTGCTGATAATACTGACAGTATGCGACATAATTTTGATACCCTCCGTATGCGGCGTATGGGTCTTGACCGCCGTAATATTGAGCATATTGCGCGCCGTAGTCTGATGCGCTCGCAGCTCCTGGGGGTGCCTGACTGGTAGGACTCATAGCAGACTGAGGAGCCGGAGACTGGTGACCACCGTACCCGGCGCCATACCCCCCACCATAACCACCGTAGCTCTGCCTATCGGTACCGCGTTGCTGATAGCCACCAGAGCCTCCGTACCCTCCCTGCTGTGGGGGCGGGTTCTCTTTAAAGCGCTCATATTGCTCTTTTACATTGCCTAGAAGATCTTCGCATAACTCCTTGGCATGTTGAACTTCCTTGGGATCAGGGCCACTGGAGGTATGAGCCTTAGCAATGGAAGCTGAACCGTGTAGCTGAAAACTTACGCAACATGCAGATACATTGGCTCTTCACTCTCCTGGCCGGTACCGTGTTCCATGAACCCAGAACCTCGTCCCTTGATCTGGACGCGGCATCTAGTCTCTTGTTGGATATGCTTGACGTACGCACCACCGTGGCCCACAACCTGAGCCCTCAGATTGAACCCTGGGACAGGATCAAGATCGATTGGAATCCGTTCCTCGGGCCATTTACGCTATGAAGATCAGCGTCTATTTGAAAAGCTGACCCAGCTTCATGCTCACCCGACCGAACTCGTCACGTTCGACCTGCTCAGGCTCCCTTCGCCGAAATCTTCGCTCGTCGACCAGGTTCGGCAGCTCCTGCTTCATGAGCTCTTCAACACGCTGTACGGCTTTTTCTAGACCATCTTTAGTCGTGCTAGTGATATGAAGATAGAGTGGTGGATTCTGCATGACAATTGATTGTGAGCAACCGTCGGTCTAGGTTTCAGCAAAGACACTACTTACGGCAGCGGTAGCCATGCTCTTATCCGGGTAGTAGTTTCCACGCGTCGTGACATCTTTACACTGATGAGCTTCTGTCTTCTACAAATCTGATAAGTCAGGTTGAGCGTACCGGCGCCAGTCTCTTCTTTGATCTAGATATCACGCAGCGGAGGTCAGCAGATGCCAAAGAGGGGTTGTGATGTGCTATCGCAGTTCAGGTAAGCTTTAGCTTCGTCCACAAACGCAAGATATGTAAAAGATAGGCGCAGAGCCCAATGGCTCGAGGCGTTGCCTGGGACTATCAGTGAACATGACAGAAATATTTACCATCTTCTGTGTTGAGCCTTTGGTCAGTGTGTAACGATTCCGAAGGTCGTTAACTTCAATATCCTTGATATAGTCTCCATCCGCGATGTACATGTCGCCATTGATGTTACTCGTACTTAAACCGGATGCACCAGGAGAGGAAGCTTTGCCAGATGGACTCGCAGCCTAGCAGTAAATGTGTAAGCTTATATTGCAAGGTGGACATCCTCATAAGTCAATATTACTCACAGATCGTATTGGTGGTACGTCGACATGTTGAATGCCCTTCTTTGCTTGTATCTGCGCGTTGATCCTTGCGGCCGCGGCGGCTAAACTCAGACGTCTCAGCTTGAGAAACGGAGAATTCATAGCTCCAAGCGTTACACTAACCAGCGGCAGCAGCAGGGTCAATCGCAGCTTTCTTCTTGTCTTCCGGAGCAAGACTCAGAGGCTCTTTGCTCAGCGGGCTTCTACTTCGTCGTAATTCCGACTTCCTTGCTGATGGCGACCGAGAGCGCCGGTCGAAGCGTGACGAGCGTTTGACATCCGGCTCAGTCTGATCGAAGCGTGACCGTTTTGCATTCCGCCGCTCTTCGTCTGCCATTTTCGGGACTAGCCGATGTTGAAGTGTTGGTCTCACTGAGAATATGCAATGGTTATTATCTCGTGCTTCCAACAGTTCTAAAGAAGCATTTCGGAATATCTGATTGTAGGGAGTAGTCAAGAGTGTTAGCTGGAGGAAATTGCGCATAAGGCTCCCACAACGCTAACACAGTACGCTAGCTTTCGGCAACTCCCGAAGAACTTCACTTCGCGAAACCGTAGAACTCGTCGAGCCCTAAAATTTGCGATTATTTTGCGTGATCGTGGCCACACTTCAAACTGCGTCAGTACAAACAAATAATATGGAGGGATTATTCGATGTCTTTGATGACCAGCCTAAAGGTGGCGCAACCAGTCACGGTCAACAAAAAGCTAAAGTGAAGAGAGATAAGACCAGGAAGAGGCATGCAAACGGAGATGTGAAAGATGCGAACAGTGCGGACGGTGCGGACGGTGCAGACGGAGACGTACTAATTGCAGATGTGCCGCAATCCGAGCTCCAGGAGGGAAAACCACAACAACCAAATGGGGTGGAAGAACCACATGGGGCTAAGCGTCAGCGTCGGGAGGCAGAACTGGAGCCTGTTGTGGCGGACTCTTTCGAAACACAACAATCGCGGGAGGTTGCAGCCTCCGCAGGTCTTCAAAGTTTGGAAGATGGCGGTGCCGTCGTCCTCTCACATCAGGTTCGGCATCAAGTCGCCCTCCCACCAGACTATGCCTACATACCTATCTCAGAACACAAAGCACCTGAAACTCCGGCGAAGACGTGGCCTTTCAAGCTTGATCCGTTTCAACAAGTCTCGATAGCTTCCATTGAGCGCGGAGAGAGTGTGTTGGTATCAGCACATACAAGCGCAGGGAAGACGGTTGTTGCAGAGTATGCAATTGCACAGAGCCTAAAGAATAATCAAAGGGTCATATACACCAGTCCGATCAAAGCTCTGAGCAATCAGAAGTATAGGGAGTTCTCTGCGGAGTTTGGAGACGTTGGGCTGATGACTGGCGATGTTACTATCAATCCGACTGCGACATGCCTGGTAATGACAACAGAGGTCAGAGCTTTCTGTTTCCCTTCTGAGATGCCACTCACATATGCAACAGATTCTTCGCTCGATGTTGTATAGAGGCTCTGAGATAATGCGGGAAGTGGCCTGGGTAGTGTTTGATGAGATACACTACATGCGGGATAAATGTATGTGCTGGTTTCATCATCTATTGGCTCTTGCTAAACCCTGACAGCTCGCGGAGTGGTCTGGGAGGAGACTATCATTCTACTTCCAGACAAGGTCCGATATGTGTTCTTGTCAGCCACCATACCGAATGCAATGCAATTTGCGGAGTGGATCACGAAAACTCATAGTCAACCGTGTCACGTTGTCTATACCGACTTTCGACCTACCCCACTACAACACTACTTCTTTTCCCAGGGTGCTGATGGCATTCATCTGGTTGTTGATGAGAAAGGAGTTTTTCGAGAGGACAATTTTCAAAAAGCCATGAGCTCGATAGCAGACAAACAGGGGGATGACCCTGCAGACGTAATGGCCAGGAGGAAAGGAAAGGGGAAAGACAAAAAGACAAACAAAGGCGGAACCAAAGGGCCTTCAGATATCTACAAGATCGTCAAGATGATAATGATGAAGAACTACAATCCCGTTATCGTCTTCAGCTTCAGCAAGCGAGAGTGCGAATCTTACGCTCTGCAGATGAGCTCCCTGGCCTTTAACGACGAGTCCGAGAAAGCTATGGTAGGAAAGGTTTTTAGCAGCGCTATCGAAATGCTATCAGAAGAAGACAGGGCATTGCCTCAGATCCAGCATATCCTTCCCTTATTGAGACGCGGCATTGGGATTCATCATTCCGGACTGCTACCGATTCTCAAAGAGACTATCGAGATACTCTTCCAGGAGGGCCTGATCAAAGTTCTGTTTGCTACCGAAACGTTCTCCATCGGTCTAAATATGCCGGCGAAAACTGTGGTTTTCACAAGTGTTCGAAAGTTTGATGGTATCTCCCAGAGATGGGTAACACCGTCGGAGTTTGTACAAATGTCAGGCAGAGCGGGACGAAGAGGTCTTGACGATCGAGGTATTGTAATCATGATGATTGGCGAGACGATGGAGCCTAGCATTGCCAAGGAGATTGTCCGTGGGGAGCAGGACAAGCTTAACTCGGCTTTCTATCTTGGGTACAATATGATACTAAACCTGATGCGAGTGGAGGGCATATCACCCGAATTCATGCTCGAACGCTGCTTTTATCAGTTCCAAAACACTGCAAGTGTGTCTGGATTAGAAAAAGGTATGCGATTCTACCGAAACGCTTATGGGGTCAATACTAAAGTTGTTCTAGAGCTACAACAGCTTGAGAATGAGAGGTCCAACATTGAGATACAGGACGAAAACACCATCAAGGAATATTACGAGTTCCGGCAACAGCTCACAACGTACACTAAGGACATGCGAGATGTCATTACCCATCCCAACTATTGCCTGCAATTTATGCAATTTGGCCGTCTTGTTAGGATCAAGTATATGGACTATGATTTTGGCTGGGGTGCTGTTGTCAACTTCACCAAACGGCGACCTAGCAAGGATCAAAAACCAGAGGATATAACTCCACAGCAATCCTTTGTTCTGGATGTGTTACTCTTGGTCGCAGATTCCGCATTCAATGGTACCAAAACGCACCAAGATCTACCCCAAGGCGTCCGCCCACCTGTTGAGGGCGAAAACGCGAAGATGGAGGTGGTTCCTGTGCTCCTCACATGTGTTGAGTCTATAGGACATATCCGGATCTTGCTATCGAACGATCTGAAGTCAGCGGAGCAGCGAAATACAGTTCGGAAGTCATTGGACGAAGTAAAGCGAAGGTTCCCAGATGGTATCGCCGTCCTCGACCCCATTGAAAATATGGGCATCACGGATGAGTCGTTCAAAAAATTGATGAGGGTACGTGGTGCAAAGGTCCCAACACAGTGTCGAACCCTAACAACATGTCACTTAGAAAATCGAAGTCCTCGAGTCTCGCCTACTGTCCAATCCACTGCACAACTCTCCTCGACTACCTGATCTCTACAATCAGTACGCCGAAAAGATGGATTTGTCCGCGAAAATCAAAGCTGTCAAGAAACAGATTACTGCTGCGCTCTCGATTATGCAACTTGACGAGTTGAAATGTCGCAAGCGGGTGCTTCGTCGCTTCGGCTTTATCAACGAAGCGGAAGTGGTCCAGCTCAAGGCACGCGTTGCCTGTGAAATCAGCACCGGTGACGAGCTACTATTGAGCGAACTACTATTCAATCGTTTCTTCAATGAATTGACTCCCGAGCAATGTGCTGCGGTTCTGAGCTGCTTCATCTTCGAAGAAAAGAGTAACGAGTCGCCAGTTTTGAAGGAGGAGCTGGCCAAGCCACTCAGAGAGATACAAGCTCAAGCTCGCTTTATCGCAAAGGTGTCTCAGGAGAGCAAGTTGCCTCTCAATGAGGACGAGTACGTACAGAGCTTCAAATATCAGCTGATGGAGGTTGTCTATGCATGGGCACACGGAAAGCCTTTCGCAGAAATCTGGTTTGTGGATCTTGACCCGTGGCAGCAGCTTCAACTGTATTAATATGTCGCAGTAAAATGACCGATGTCTACGAAGGCAGCTTGATTCGGCTCTTCAGACGACTCGAAGAGCTACTTCGACAGATTGCACAGGCGGCAAAGGTTATGGGCAGTGAGGACCTCGAACAGAAATTCGAGATAGCACTCACCAAGGTCAGGCGGGACATCGTGGCTGCTCAGTCTCTGTACCTCTAGATGGCGTGGCTATGTTTGTTTCTGCATAGCACTGGTTATATGTCACTGTACTCATACACTCGGAGTGTTCTCAGAACAAATCCGTTCCGCCCGCAGCAATGGTTCGGTAATTCTGCGGAGCGGACAGAGAGTAATTGTTGATAGCGCTACCGGTGGATAGGTGAGGGACTCCACAAACATTACAAAGCAATCTCAATGACTATGGTGGAGATGATAAGATTCTGTATTCGATTCACAAGGTACAGCGCCTCCTGTGGCTGCGGGCTTGTCTAAGAATCTGGCCTTCCAAAGTCGCTGCACGAAAGGGTTAAGCGAGGTCCTACATCAAGAATTGTCTCAATGATCCTCGTCTTCCTATTGCTGTGCATCTCACAGGGTTTGCTGGTCGTTGGCGCCGCTCCATGAAGTGATACCTGCTCGTCGCCTCCAAGAAGCTCAAACAACACTCTAGGTTTGACCTGATATGGGAGACAAGGAGGCCAGAGACGCAAGCTCGAGGGAGAGCCTATGTATGGCAGTTCAATTTATTACTTAGAGATATGTGTCCGTCGAATTCACCTCCTGTCGTCTAATCTGTCGTCAAAATGACAAGGCGTTTTCGGGCAGTGAACCGGATAGGACTGTAATATACTCTACATATGTTGTCCCTAGAGTTCGCGAAAAGTTCTTTATATGCAACTGTCGATCCGTTGTGTCTTGACCTGTAGCTCTCAAGACAGGTGAATTCTTTGTGCTATGTGTAGTCCATATGATCCTAAGATGTTTTGCTGTGTCAGCCACACCGAGGCGCCACGGGCGAGCTTGTCAAGCCTGCCAAGCCTCGATCGAAGCGACCTCCTTCAACTCGTAAATACTCCCCACTTCTTTACCTACTCTCGTCCAAAACACGCCGACGACTTGAGTCAGGTGGCTCGACTTGCTATTGCAGCCATGAATAGCTTGGTAGCAACACCGTCTACCTTTCCCCATCAACTCTTTGATAACACACGACTGTCCCCTACTCGTCCAGGTACGTAGTGTACTCGCAAGTAAGCTCCTCGACGCTGCGAATACCTGCTAAGAGCCTGGCACAGTCTCTCTGCAGAACCTTATGGCTCCGGGACGGAAACGAAAAGCAGAAGATGACGAATCCTACGAGTCTGGCAGTCTCGATGATCGGATGTCGGCATCACCTTCGAACTCACCTGCAATCTCCCACCGATCGTTGCCAACACAACGCCAGATAAAGCGTGCTAGATCAGGGCCTGCTGGCCGTCCTCTATCGTTACCACGCCTCCTGGAGACGTTAGATGCGGAAGCTATGCGGACCGTGCTTCAGTCGATCTGCGAGCGGCACCCCGCGATAGGATCCGAGGTAGTGCACACAGCACCTCGGCCAACTGTAGCTTCTGCTCTCGAGGTTCTCAAGCGATATGAATCCTCACTGCGATCCTCCTTCCCCTTTGGTGGCAGACCCAGTTCCGATTATGCTTATAACCGAGTTCGACAACCTCTTATGGACCTTCTCGAAGCGTTGAACGACTTCACGCCGCACTTCCTTCCGCCCTACGAACCCCAAACTTCTTTGTCTCTCAGCTTTCTCGACGGTGCTACCGAGATCGTAAATCGATTGCCTACATGGGACTCGGGTCAGAACAACATGCATAAACAGAATGCTTATGAAGAGATCTCGAAGGCTTGGACACTAGTTATCCGGGAGGCCGCGAAGAGAGGTGGAGGTATACAGCTACAATACGGAGGCTGGGATCAGAAGTTGGGAAAGCATAACCAGGAGGCTAACGGCAAACTTCAAGAGGCCCTAAACGAGTTGAGTGCAAGCCTTGGGTGGATCGGAGGGCAAACGCTTAGCGGCTCGAATACCGCATCAGCAGGGTTGGGGTCAATACGACGACAGCTGCTATCAGGAACGTACGGCACTAGCTTGCCTGTCGGTGTCGGACCTTGGTAGAGACGAATTCGCCAGGGTCATTTCATATGTTTGTCAGCAAGCGCTGTGTCTTCAGATGAGCGGGTCATGTAAGGCGCAACGGCACATAGTAGGTGGCCATCTGGAGTCTGTACCAGGTATTCCCTTACATGTCTACTGCATGGACGAGGTTTTTGGGGGGTATCGGTGCATTCACCGCAAGTCAGCTCTTCCGCTTCGCAGTCAAGTGTTCCTTTCCATAACGAAGCTACGTACGGGCACAGCCAATCCGCGCTGCCAGCATTTCGCGTTTTAGAGCGGATAGGCGGGGAACTGTATGAATTTTTCGTCATACATAGCGTGATGTCTCCAGTTCCACATTTGATTGAAGTGAAGGTCAAATTATCCACTGTTATCGAGCTCACTTCCAAAGGTTGCAATATGTCTGTCTTACCCTACGTGTCATACAAACTTGGTGACCTTGACTCTTACAGCAGAAGCTTGAGTGAAAGTTATAGTCAAATTGAGAGATGCACTCAGAATATGAAATTATGGTAAAATGAATCATTTTCAAAGACACAGAGAGCCAAACTACAGCTATTCTTAGAATGTTGGCTCCAAGAGGCACATAGCAAGAATTTGTAGAAAATAAACAGTAAAATCTGTCTAAATTTTCTTCTTTCTAATCATCATTCACAAAATTGACTTCACTGTCTTTCTCAACATCATCATCATCATCACTGTCACTATGAGACATTCTCATAGTCTCAATCACAACATTAAAGACAATATATAAATGAATTTAAAGTGTGAAATGTCACTCAAGATCATAGTGAAGATTACAGAATATAATTGAAAGTACATTAAGAGAATGTGAAGAAATCTATAAAATTAAGAATTAGTTATTGTATTTAAATTATTTAAATTAAGAACATTAAGACTACTCATAATTACTATAACAGAGATAGATCTCAATTTAGAGAGAAAGATTTAATTTATTAATAATTAATATAAAAAGTACTTAATTTTCTTAAGAATCAATTCACAGCATATTTGAATGAGATGCAGAAATATATTTAATATAAATATAAGATTTAAATTAACATTCATACTGTCAGTCTCATCATTAAATGAACTGACTGATCAAAAAAGCAGATAAACATTTTTTTATTATTATTATTGTTATTAAGAAAGTGATTTCTAATATTAAAAATGAATTATTAAATATTTTTAAAAGATTTATAACAACTAAATGATGCAGCTAAGTAGTTAACATGCTAATTAGCTAATCTTTATTAATAAAAGTGTCATCAATCTCTGTATTGCAGACAGAAAGTTTAATTAAGTTGTTATAAAGAAATAAATAGTTATAAAAAAATTCTTTTAAAAAGAAAAGCATTACAGCATTCTTTCAGCATATATAATTGACAACTATATTACTTGAGAGATCTATAAGAAAGAGATGAACAAGAAAATGTTTAATACTTTTATTTAAGAGAAAATCTTATCTTTATATAAGCAATTTTTAGAGTTACACAGTGTTTTATGCATAAATAATTGTGAAATACATCATTTAAAGATAAGTCTTCATATTAATATAAGTATTCTTGCTATTACTATTGCTAATCTCAGTGACAGAAGCTTACAATTATGTATTATAAAATTAATATTGTTTTTGCATTTCTTTCTTTCTATTTGTCAGACTACAATTCTATTAAGAAGTTGTTTAGTGAATTAAAGATATAAATATGAAGACATAAAATATTGATAAAGAGATTTAAGAATAAGTTTTCAGTGTTTATTTATATGATTATACAGAAATATAAGATGAAAGATAATTCAGAAAGACATTTTTGAAACAGCTTTATTAATTGTACATAAATATATTATTATAATAAATTAATCATCATTTCTCATTATCTTTAACACTTACAATGCTTTCTGCTTCTTCTTAAAATCATAAATCTCTATAAAATAAATCTCTGTAATTATTACATGTTTTTTTTTTCTTTTAATATGAGTATAAGACTTTTTTTAACTGTCATTTAAGATTAACTGAAATGCTTAGTTCTTTTTATGTTTACTTAATGATTAACTGTATACTCTGTAAATTGTACATCTCTTTTAAAAGAATATTACAATAATTCATTAATTATATCTTTAAAATAAAGTGTTTTCACTTAAATTAAGTAAAGAAGTTCTGCAGTTATGTTTTAAAATCAATATTTAAGTTAAATAAACTGCTGACAAGTAATACTGTAGACAGTGCTGATAAAGATGTAATGAAATGTATTTTTTATGAAGACTGTTGTTATAGCCATCATTCTAATAGGCTTATTGAACATGTAGGTTCAGTGAATTACATCTTGAAAGTGTACAGCTCAGTGTAAGCTCACAGTGCTCATAAGTAAGCTGAGTAAACTGACTTATAATGCTCATAAATGAGCAAGGTGAGCAGCCTAATATATATACAGATCATCTTTCTTAAGAAGATGAGCATGTTCAATGTAATCATTACTTAACATATTATTAACTACTGATTAATTCAACATGTCTGAAACTTCCTTATATCACAAGCTCTAACTTCTAGTCTCTATATCAGAGAAATCTCTGATCAGAATGTAACACATTAAATATTCTTACAATATAAGCATGATCTTTAGTACACAGAAAGCAGTCTTTATCAATATGATCAATCTTTAGAGCCTTAAAGATCTACAAGAGATGAACAACATACTGAAGATACTGATGTCAGATGTATTCAGCAGTGAATATAGAAAGTTGCAAAGCTTCTTGACAAAGCTTAATCTATACATAGATTTCAATCAGAAGAAGTTTAACTTCAAAATGAACAAAGATTTATACATGATAATTTATCTCAAAGATGCAGCATTTAACTGAGTCAACCTCAAACTGCATGAGTTTCTAGATAAGTCATCAAAGAAATGAGACACTGATGAAGAATTGATCTTCAGTGACTTCAAGAAGTTCAAGAAAGAACTTTGAAAGACTTTTAAAGTAATTAATGAGAAAAGAGCAGTGAAACAATGACTTTACACATTAAAGATGAATAAATCAGTGATTAAATACTCAGTGAAGTTTCAGTACATTGCAGTCTTAACTGACTGAGATGATGATGTCTTAGTATTGCAATATTATTGAGAATTGAGTAAAGATATCAAAGATAAGATAGTCTGAAGAGACTGTTCTGAAGAACTTTAAGAGATGATAGATATCTTCATCAACATTGACAGTTGACAGTGAGAATGACAGATGAAGAAGATGAGACCTTATACAGCTTTAAGAATGTGAAAACAATGATTCATCATTAAAATGCAAGAAGACTCAATGAATCTTGACAGTATCAAGAAGCATGATCAGAAGTTACAAGCTAGATCAGTGAAGCAAGAACATTACAATAGATGACTCACTAAGTCTTATACTTAATGAGCAGAGATTTGTGAATGTTATAACTGTAATAAATCTGAACATCTTATCAGAAATTGCAAGAAATCTTAATGACAGAGAAAAGAAGTTGCAATGATAAATTTAATGATAATGCATGATTAACTGAGCTGAACAGTCTGCTATGATGACAATTGCTTTGTGTACATAAGCAGCAAAGACAGAGTTAAATGATGATTACAAAAGCTTAAGAAGAGATACAGTACTAATTACATCATAATGAGTAAATTGAAGAGATTAGCTATTCTAAAGAAAGTTGTCAGAAACAATTCAGATAAGATTGAAGAAATCAATACTTGCAGAACTTAAAAGATAGATACTGCAGAAGCTTAAGATCAAGAAGATCTTATCTGAATGTATCTAAATTTGAATGTAAATTCAGAGAATGTTGACAATTGAGAAGTTAACATGAGATTTAAGCAGAACTATGAGCATTTTAAGAATCAACATCTAGAATGATGTAAAAGTCTGTTAGAAGAACAGTAGCAGACACTTTAAGAAGAAGTTATTGCTAGTAAATGACATAAAGTGAAAATGACAGCTGTATAGCTAGAAGAGCTGATGACAATGATATGATTCACAATATGAGATTAAGAAATGTCAAAGCAATCAAGAAAAGATTATGAAATCAAGATATGCCTATTCACAGACTATGTGATGCTCACAGAAGAATGATGAATGCACATAGAAGAATACATGTCATCTAAGTTTCTTAACAAAGTAAAAGCACTAAAGAATCTCATTCAGCATGAATATGATCAGTATAAGATGTACTGACACTCAGAATGAATTGTCAGAAAAGAAACTGATAACTATACAAAACTGATCACAACTGATGAAGAACTGATATGATTCAAAGAACTATGAAGAAAGTTCACTAAATCACAAGATGAACTTTAAAGCATAAACAGAGCTTAAGAAACTTCAATAGAAGCAAAGAGCTTAGAGAAGTCAAAAAATCTTAAGTTTTCTCAGCAAGACTAAAGACAAAGAAGCTTTTAATATCTTAATGAACTGACAACAATCAGAAGATATAAATTGATGTTGAGATACTGCTGAAGAAATGACTTTAAGCAATGATAAATTTGAAAGTAATTGATAACTTTATCTTGCAAAAAGTGATTAAACAGCTAGAACTAACACTATAATGAGTGTCTAAGTTTATATAAGTGTATATGATCAACAAAGAATACAAATGAATTCATAAAGAAGTTTATATTGAAGTTATAATAAAGAATAATTCACAAGAGTTGAGACTAGATGTTCTCAAGTCAGTCAAGTATGATGCTATACTAAAGATGCTCTGATTACACAAAAAGAACTTACAGATTAACTGAATCAATAAAGAACTTTATATGACAGAGAATGCATATGATGTCTCTGAACAACTGAAAAAGAGCTTATCAGAGCATAAGTCTTGAGATTATGAGATATCACTACTAAAGAGAAGAGAATCAAAGTGAATGTTACTTTACTTTATAAGCAAGAATTAGCTGAGAAAAGTTCAGAACTATCTTGCTGAGAATTTAAAGAGAGAATTCATCAAATTATTAAAGTTATCAGCAGAATATTTAATTCTGTTTGTATCAAAGAAAAATGACATCAAGCAACTTTATGTTGACTATAAATAACTTAATGAGATAACTCACTGAGATAGTTATTCTCTATTGCTGATAGAAGAGTTGCAAGACAGACTAGAAAAAGTTAAGTAATTTATAAGTTTAGATCTGAAGAAAGTGTACTACTGTGTATGCATGAAGAAGAGCAAAGAATGGAAAATGACATTTTGAATAAGATATGAACACTATGAGTACACTGTTATGTTATTTAAGCTTAAGAATGTCTCAGTCATCTTTTAAAGACTCATTAATGACATATTGAGAGAATATCTTAATGATTTTGTGATTATATATCTCAACAATATTCTGATCTATTCAGATAATCTTGAGATGCACTGTAAACACATGCACAAGATTCTAGCAAAGCTCAATGAATGAGCTATGTATATGAAAAAGTCAAAAAGCAGATTCAAAATCAAGAAGATACAGTTTTTAAAGTATGTCATTTGATTTAATCAGATTAAAAAGAATCTCAAAAAGACAAAGGCAGTCTGAGACTGATCTACACTGTGAAAGATTAAGAAAGTACAAGTCTTTTTAAAGTTAATGAATTACTATTGAAAGTTCATATTTAACTATGCAAGAATTGCAAAATCTCTTATGTGTTTGACATGCAAAGATGAGAGATGACATTGAAATAAGAAACAGAAGAATGTATTTTGTGCATTAAAGAAAAGTTTTAGTGAAACAGCACATCTGCAAATATTCAATTAAGCATATAAGAAGATACTGAAAATCAATGCATTGAATTTTGCAGTTAAAGCATATCTATATCAGATTGAAGATGAGCAGAAGAAGTCTATTGTGTATTGATTTAGAAAGTTATCAGAATTCAAGAAAAGATATAAAATTCATAACAAGAAACTTCTTGCAATAGTGAAAGCACTGCAAGATTGAAGATCTTATCTCACAGATATAAGCAAATCTATTTAGATCTTTATGAATCATAAGAATCTGAGAAACTTTGTAACAATTAAATAACTAAATCAGTGACAGATTCACTGAGCAGAACAGTTAGCAGACTTTAAATTTTAGATTTATTACAAAAAGAATAATAAAAATAGTGATGCAGACACTTTAAGTAGATGATCTGATCACAAAGAAGTGAAAACAATTCATGCTGAAATCTTGTGCAAAGATAAGAAAAAAACACTCATGAAAGACTTAGCAGTGACATTTAAGATGAAGAATGCTTTCTTGATGAATGATAAACTCATTAAAGTATGTTATGACAGCAGGGCTGATGAGCATTTAAAAGTTAAGTGTACAGAAGATCTTGTATGAAGAAGATGCAACATAGATGATCTTCACAATTGAATTACAGAATACATTGTCAGATGCAATTCATGTTGATGCAATAAGATTCAGAGAGATAAGCATTACAATGAAGTAACATAACTGAATGCACTGAATGTGTCTTAAGAGTCTGTTATTATGAACTTCATCATGAAGCTATCAAAGTTCAAGAACTTAACATAAGAAGTTAGATTCAACAGCATATTGATTATAGTAAATAGATTAACAAAATACACAATGTTCATTTCATTTAAAGAGATTGCAACAGCATCAGTATTGATGTACATCATACTGTGAGAATTAATTAGCAATTATGAGCTATCAAAGAAGTTTATCATCAACAGAGACAAGCTGTTCACAAGCAAGTTCTGAGAAACACTTACAGCAGAACTCAGAATAAAACATAAGATGTTAACAGCATATTATTTATAAATGAATGAATAGAGTGAATGAATGAATTAAACAGTTAAGACATATTTATAGCACTATGTCAACACAAAACAGAGCAACTGAGTACAACTGTTGTCAATGATACAGTTTACATACAACAATATGTGAAACAAAATCACAGAAAAGATATCATTTAAAGTAAACTATGAATATTATCTGAAGATTTGACAAGATTCATGAATGCACAGATCTCAGAGTCAGAAAGCAATATTGAATATTGCTAAGCTCAAGAAGCTGTATGCTGATCTTATGAAAAGAATTGAGGGACAGAAGAAATGAACAACAGAGATAAAATTATATGAGATTGATGAGAGAGTATATTTATGAATGAACAACATGTAAACAAAGAAGAAGAGCAAGAAACTCATGAACAAGAGCATTGAGTCATTCATGATTAAGAAAAACATCAAGAAGTTAAGTTATGAGTTAGACTTATCTTAAGAAATGTGAATACACTCAGTATTTTACACATTAATACTTTAATAATGCAATCAGTTCATATCACTTCAAATCACATCAATGTCTGTTGAATTCAAAACTGAATATGAAGTAAAGAATATTTTAAAGAAGAGAATGATTAATGAGAAAGCTTATTATCTCATTAAATGAAAAGAATATGATGCTTTAAAAAGCATATGAGAACTCAAGAATAACTTATTTAACTGTGTAAGAATGCTTCAGCAGTTCAAGAAGAGAAGGCTGTGAAGATAAGATCATTTCAGAAATTTAAGAATAAAAGATTTAAAGAATTAAAATTGTTCTTATCTTCAGAAACATCATCATTATTATTAGCAAGTTTACAAGCAAGACAGAGTGTCTTCTTAATAACTTTATCTTTTATATATTTTAATGTCTTACAAAGACAAGCAACTTTAGCAAGAGTCTGTGTCAGTTCTTTTTCAGTAATAAATAGATTGAACTTGAGTTTATTGTGTGTACAGTCAAGAAATTCTTATAACACATCAACATATAGACAACTGCAGCAAACACACTCAGCACACTTAAAATGATTCTTCATCTTTATGCAAAGAATTGAGAGACTGAAACAGTGAAGACAGATAGTCAACACTGAATCACTGTTTTTATTAATGAATTGATAAAAATAAAGATGATTGTATGTTTTGAATGACTTCATCATGAAAAGCTTGCAGATTACAAAGGCAGAAACTTTTGTTTAAATAGACTTTAGAGAATTAGTGTCTGAAAAGAAAGAATGATGTTATGATTATTGTTTTAATAGACTTATTGAATGTGTAGATTCAGTAAATTATGTTTTGAAGATGTACAGCTCAGTGTAAGCTCATGATGCTCATGAGTGAGCTGAGTGAGCTGACTTATAATGCTCATGAATGAGCAAGATGAGCAGCCTAGTATATATACAGATCATCTTTCTTAAGAAGATGAATGTGTTCAATGCAATTATTATTTAACATACTATTAGCTATCAGTTAACTCAATGTGTCTAAAATCTTCTTATATCACAAGCTCTAACCTTTAGTCTCTATATCAGAGAAACCTCTGATTGAGATGTAACAACTGTAAAGTCTGTAATGAAGATGATGAAGACAGTGAAGATAATGAAGATAATGAAAAAGATAGTGAAGATATAAACTGTGAAGAAAGCAGTTAAGAAGAAGATAAAGAAGAAGAATATTAAATTAAGATATATAAAATGTAATGTGAAGATTGTAAAGACTGTAAAGACTATAAAGAAAAAAAAGAATGCTGTAATGCTGCAATTAATAAAGTTAATAATTTTAATATAATCTTAACATCACTGAAAGAAACTGTAAAGATAGAGATTTCTGATGTTGATGTTGATATTGATGAGAAAGTGTAAATTTGAATGAAGTAAAACAGTGAAGATGTTGTGAATATTGATGACATAAAAAAAAAAGACAGTATAATTAATGATAAGATTCTTTTCTTTAACTGATCAGTTAATATAATCTTTATATTGATGAGTAATGCATAAATTAGGGTGGCTGTCGGGTCGGGTTGGGCCCAGATTTTAGGACCCGACCCAACCCACTGGGCCCAACTTTGAAACCCGACCCAACTCATAATATTAGGTAATTTTCATTGTTTCTTGTGTAATTTTGGTAATTTTTACATCGTTGGAAAGCCCTCACAATTCTCTACAAAATGAGCCTAAAATCGCA
>JAABUU010001107.1_pt1 | contig 48556 bp, 43 predicted proteins | sample 5559301 | NCBI WGS metagenome assembly JAABUU01 (sample SAMN10711884, study PRJNA513360) | rock metagenome | isolation source: Antarctica rocks | place: Antarctica: Victoria Land, Richard Nunatak white | reverse complement strand
TTCTACAACACGCACCGGCGGCATTCCGCGCTCGCGTATCTGTCGCCACTTGCCTACGAAAGGAGGTGGACAATCGAAGGCTTAGTAGCATAGTCTTTCACTGTCCACCGAGACGGGGCAACTCCAAAGAAAGAGAAAAGTAAGGAAAAGACGACGATAAAGAACCTGTCGTCGTCCGGTTCTCCATCTTCCTTTCTTCTCTTTTTCCCTCTTTGCGTCCTCTGCGTTCTTTGCGCCTCTGCGGTTCAATCGGTTTGTCAGTCATGCCGGTGACGTTCGTGCAGGAAGGGCCGTCCGTACCATTCGAGACGCTGGCAGCGATGGCGGATCGGGTGCGTGGGACGACCAGGAAACTGGAAAAGATGGCCCTGCTTGCGGATTACTTCGCGGCATTGGGCGACAACGATCTCGCCATCGCAGCGCGGTATATCGCGGGGCAGGTCTTCCCGCAGCACGATATGCGCGTCCTGCAGGTCGGCGGTGCGGCGATTGTCCAGATGCTCGTCACACTCTCCGGGCGGACGCGGGAGGAGATCGCGCCGCTCTCCGTGCACCTCGGTGAACTCGGCGAAGTGGCGCGGGCGATCCTCCCCGGTCATCTCCCGGAGGAATCGGCGTTGACGCTCGCGGCAGTCGAGGCGGCGGTGGAAAAACTCGCCGTGACACCCGGCACGAAGGCGAAAACGACCCTGCTCACCGATCTCGTACGTCGTGCAACGCCGCTGGAGGCGACGTATCTCGTCAAACTCGTCTCCGGCGATCTCCGCATTGGCCTGAAACAAGGACTGGTGGAGGACGCATTGGCACGCGGTTTCGGCCGGTCACTCGCGGCGGTTAGCCATGCCGCGATGCTGCTCGGCGATCTCGGCGAAGTCGCCGTCCTCGCACGGGCGGGCACACTCGATCGCGTTGAACTGCGGCTCTTCCATCCGCTGGGCGCGATGCTCGCGACGCCCGCCGCCTCGCCGGAGGAAGCGCTGGCGAATCTCCCCGAGGGGTGGGCGCTCGTCGAGGATAAGTTCGACGGTATCCGCGCACAGGTGCATCGCGACGGAGATCGGCTCGCCATCTACTCCCGCACGTTGGATGAAATCACGCATCGTTTCCCGGAGTTGCACGCGCCGTTGCTCGCCCTGCCCGCCCCCTTCGTCCTCGACGGCGAGATCATTGGCGAGCGGGAGGGGAGGGCGCTGCCGTTCACCCAGTTCCAGCAGCGGCTCGGCCGTAAAGTGGTCACTGAGGCGGTACTGCAAGACATTCCTGCCATTCTCGTCGCCTTCGATCTCCTCTATCGGGACGGCGACCTGCTTTTCGCCCGTCCGCTCACCGAACGCCGCGCCCTCCTCGCTCACCTCCTGCGCCAAGAAGACATATCCCTTACAGATAATAGAGATACCGAGAGTGAGTCTGAAATTGCTAATGAATCGGCTTCCCCTTCCGGGCGCCCTTTGAGCAGTATGGGGAAAGGGGTTGGGGGAGGGCCATCTGTTCGCCTCTCCCGCGCCCAGCGCGTCACGACGCCGGAAGAAATAGAGGCGCTCTTCGTCGCATCGCGGACGCGCGGCAACGAGGGATTAATGGTCAAACTCCCGCATTCCGCCTATACGCCAGGGCGGCGCGGCGCGGAATGGCGCAAGGTGAAGCGGGCGCTCGCCAGCCTCGATGTCGTGGTGACGGCGGTCGAGTGGGGGCACGGCAAGCGGCGGTATATGCTCTCCGACTACACCTTCGCCGTCCGCGCCGCAGAGAGCGATCCGACCCTCCTGAACATCGGCAAGGCATACAGCGGCCTGACCGACGCCGAGATCGCCGCGCTGACGCAGTGGTTCCTCGCCCATACCCGTGAGGACTACGGCCGTGTCCGTACCGTTGAACCGGCGATCATTCTCGAAGTGACCTTTGACGCCGTGCAGGAAAGCAAGCGGCACAAGAGTGGCTACGCGCTTCGCTTTCCGCGCATTCTCCGCGTGCGGGACGACAAACCCCTTGATGAAATAGATACCCTCGCCAGCGTCCGCGCCCTCGCGGAGCAGTAATCCGTTTCCGCGGTCTGCCCAGGACAATAGTACCTGATAGAACCGTTTCCTAGTTTCCTTCGTTATACTAGACGCATGCATAATCATAGCGGGCACGCGAGTGCGAATGCCTGGAAACAGACCGAGGGAGGAAAGTACTGATGCGTACACTCGAAGAGGTTGGAACGCGGCTACATCGCCGTCATTTTCTGATGGGCGCAGGTGCGGCAGTGGGTAGCGCGATCCTCGCGGCATGCGGCGGCAGCACGGCGACTGATACGCCGAAAGCCCCCGCGCCGACGACGGCCCCGACCACCGCCGCGCCGACATCGGCTGCGGCTGCGGCGACCCGGCCCGCTGGTTCCGTAGCAGCGAGTGCCATTGCTACCACCGCCCCCGCAGCGTCTACGACGGCGTCGAGTACGACGGCCATTGGCAGCGCGGCGGTCGCCACCCGGCCCGCCGGGAGCGCTGTGGCCAGTAGCGTGAGCGCGACAACTGCCTCCGGCAGCGCGGTAGCGGGTACAACGGGCAGTGGTGGCATCCAGACAATGGTGATCGAGGCCTTCGACTTCGGCTATAAGACGCTCGGCAGCATCCCCGGTGGCCAGACGCGCGTGCAAATGAAGAACACGGGCAAGGAGATTCATCACGGACAGTTCATGCTGCTCAATACGGGTGTTACCCCCGACCAGCTCGGCGCGGCCTTCGCGAAGGGCGAGCAAGGGCTGGGCGAGGTCTTCGGCCTCGTGACGCAGGCAGGGGGGCCGGGGGTGACCCTTCCCGGCAGCAGCACCGAGGTGATCCTGAACCTCACCGAGGGTCAGTACCTGATCGCCTGCTTCATCGCAGGCGCGGATCATATCCCGCATCTCGCCAAGGGCATGCTCATGCCGCTCAAGGTGACCGCCGCCCCGGTTGCTGCCGCCGCGCCTGCGGTGAATGGCACGATCACGATGTTCGACTTCAACTTCACGATGCCCGATACGCTGCCTGCCGGGAAGAGCATGTACACGGTGATGAATACCGGCGTACAGTTCCACGAGTTCAACATTGGCCAGATACCACCCGGCAAGACTGTGGACGACGTGAAGGCATACTACGCCGCGACCACGGCCCCCGCTGGCCCACCGCCGCTGATTCCGATGGGCGGGATGAACGCGTTGACGAAAGGCAACACCGGTATCGCGGTATTCGATCTTACGCCAGGCAACTATGTGGCGATCTGCAACGTCCCGGACCAGTCGAAGCCGAATGGCGATTCGCACGCGCACCTCGGCATGATTAAGGGCTTCATCGTTAAGTAAAGCAATGAGCACTGAGGAGATCCCGGCTCTCCACTCATTGCTTCCCGTGTGGCCGGGGTTAGGCACGCCCTGTCGTCTCCGTGTACGATGTCGCCAATGAAGGACTGCTACCGCGCGACGCGGTCGCAGGTTGCAGATCATTGGCCCACATCCGATGGTTGACGGAGGTGCATATGATGGCAGCGGGTACGATGGGGCAATCGCTGGATTGGGATGCGATCTTCGCGGCAGTGGACGCGCGGCAGGATGCCTTTCTCGCGCGGCTTAGGGAAATCATCCGGGTAGACAACTCGGTCCCGCCCGGACGCAATTACGATACGCTGGTGGATCTGATCGCGCCGCAGTTCGAGGCGGCGGGGATGACGACGGAGCGCGTCGTCATCCCGACGGAACTGATTGACGCGATTCCGCTGCCCCTCGAAGGCGACCGCGTCAATCTCGTCGCCACACGCAAAACGGGCAAGCCAGCGCTGACGATCTACGCGCACATGGATACGGTGCCCGTCGAGGAGCACTGGGACTACGATCCCTTCGGCGCTGAGGTCCACGACGGGCGCATCTACGGGCGCGGCGTCGCGGATATGAAGGGCACGATTGCCTCGCTGCTGACCGCCCTCGACGTGATCCGCGATCTGAGCCTGGAGCCCGTCTGGGACCTCACCGCCTGCATCTGCACTGATGAGGAGATCGGCGTCTACCCCGGTATCTGGCATCTCGCCAAACTCGGCTACGTCCATGCCCCCGTGCTCTGCATGGAGGGATCGCAGGACCCCGTCCTGCGCCTCGGTTCCAATGGCTCCGTGGATGTGACGATCACCGTCGTCGGCGAGTCGTGCCACTCAGGGGCGAATTACAACGGCATTAACGCGATCGAGGAGGCGGTGCCGATCATGGTCGAACTCCTCGCTCTCAAGCGCACGGTAGAGGCGCGGCGGTCCGCCTTGCCGCTTGCCCCCGCACCAAACGCCCCCGATCATCTTCGCCCGATGTTCAACCTCGACATCATCCACGCGGGCGTCAAATCCAACATCGTCCCCGCAACCTGTACGCTCGTCGTCAACCGCCGCTTCATCCCCGAGGAGCGATACGAGGATGTCGAGGGCGAGGTCCGCGCGGCGGTCGAGCGCGGGCAGGAGCGGAGTCGGACGAAGGCAGTCGAGGTTGCCTTTATGAAGGCATATCCCGCCCACTACCAGAGCGCCGATCATCCCCTCGCCAACAAACTCGTCGCGGTCATGAAGCGCATCCACGGCTACACCGACGCGGACTTCCACCGCACTGGCAGCGGCGGCTCCACCGATATGGCGAATGTTGCGGAGACGATCAGTACCGATCAGATCGCCACCGTCGGCTTGGGGCGCATGCGCGAGAGCCGCGCCCACGGCGCGAATGAGAGTGTGCGTTTGTCAGACGCCCTTGCGCATATCAAGGAACTCGTCTACCTCTTCTGCGCCCCGGAGATCGCGCCGTAGGGGTAACCCTTCTGCTCCGCGATACGCGTCGCTTCCGTGCAGTTATGTGCCGTCAATTTCTGGATCGCAGTGGAGAGGTAGTTGCGCACCGTGCCGACGGAGAGGTTGATGGAGCGGGCAATTTCGGCGATGCTCAGCCCCATCGTGGCGACCCGCAGGACTTCGCGCTCGCGTGCCGTGAGCGGGTTGTTGCCCTCACTGATCTCGACTATTCCCCCAAGTGGCAGGAGATGAAGCGGCGGGTATGCTCGATACCACTCGACCAAGAGGAGGTACCAATGCATACTCTGCCGCCCGCGATGATACTGCTGCTCCCGTCCTGCCAGTTTCCCTGTACCAGTCTTGCCCTGTCCCGTCCCGATCCTGCACACTCGCGGCATCGGCGTTCTCCCGACGCGAGGATTCTGCAACACTTCCTGCTATTCTACCCTCTGCGCTGAGTTCATACAGACTCTGTCGTGAGGGGCAACGAGAGGAAAAGCCGGAATCTGCCGACCTTGCATGGCCCTACGTCGCAACAGCCGCCTTCGGCTGCAGCACGTTCTGCAAGACCCGCAAGGACATTCGCACTATTGCTTGTGCCGCTTCGGCACACCTTTCAACGTCGTATATTTCGACATTGGTTATGCGCTCCGTACGCTATATATGAAAGATACAATGATGAGCATTGTCGTATTACATGACATTGATGACATCTTTCACGTGTCGTCCACAACAGGATAGCATCGGTGACGGAGGGCACGTCACTCGCTACCGCCTCCCTGCCGCAGGTGATGCCCACTGCCGCGAGCATGATCGCGCGCCCAGCAGTTTCGTTTCCTGACGATCGCCGTGATCTCCTTCTTCACCTTCTCGCTGGCACGGGCCTTCCGCTCGCTGCTGGTGCCGCTCAGAGCGGTTGCGCTCAACGTCCTCTCCGTCGGTGGCGCGTGAGGCATTCTGTCGCTCATCTGGCAGCACGGCTACGGCTCCCAACTGATCGACGGGGTGACTGCGACCGGCTCGATCACGGCGTAGGTGCCGCTGGTTGGTCGTCGCGTTTCTCTTCGGCCTCTCGATGGACTACGAAGTCTTCATCATGGCCCGGATGCGCGAGGAGTATGACCGCACCGGCTCGACCGACGCGGCGGTGATCGAGGGGATTAGCCGAGCAGGGTGGCTCGTCACCTGCGCGGCGCTGATCCTCACCCTTGCCTTCGTCTCGATGGCCTCTGCCCCCGTGACGGAGATCAAGATGCTGGCAACGGGGCTGGCGGCGGGTATCCTGCTCGACGCAACCGTGATTCGCGCGCTGCTCGTCCCCGTGCTCGTCTCGCTGATGGGCCGCTGGAACTGGTGGTTGCCGACCCTGCCCGCACGGTTCCTGCGCATTGCGCCATCCCACCCGCATGCCGAACCGGCTTCCCTCCCGTAATATTTAGAGAAGGAAATTGAACGCAGAGGACACAGAGGACGCAGAGCGCACAGAGAAGGATTCTCATTTTTCTTTCCTCTGCGCTCTCTGCGATCTCCGCGCCCTCTGCGTTCAGTTTCCTTCTGGTGTCCTGGTGGTTTATCTCTCGTCCACGCGGGCAAACTTCTGGAAGGTATGGCAGCCGTCCGGTACGAGACCGGGGCGGACGCCCATCGTGTAGGTCACTTCGCCCACGTAGAGGTCGCCGTGCGAGTCTACCGCGATGTCGTGCGGCCCGACAAAGTTGCCCGGCGCACAGCGGTCTATCCCGCCCCAGCGCGCCAGCACATTTCCTGCCGCGTCGTAGACGCTCACCCGGCCCGGTCGCTCGTCCTCAATCGTCCCGAGGCGGGGGGATTGATCGCCGGGGCGGTGCAGCAGTTCGGCGACGTAGATCAGCCCGTCGCGGTCAATGACGATATTCGTCGGGCGCTGCACGTCGTGCCATTCCTCTAGATACTCGCCGTCCGGGCTGAAAAACTGGATGCGGTCGTTCTCCCGGTCCGCGATCAGCACACGGCCATCCGCCGCCACTGCGACGCCATGCACGAGGTTGAACTGCCCCGGTCCGATCCCTGGCGCACCCCATGTCTTGATCAGTTGCCCATTGGCGCTGAAGTGGTGAACGCTCGCGTTGCCGTAGCCATCGCTGACGTAGAGATCGCCGTTTGGGGCGATAGCGACGTTCGTTGGTCGGTTGAAGGGCGGGCCACCGCGTGTGATGCTCGCCTGCGAGCGCCCGTCGTAGCCGGTGTCGGCGGCGACACCCGGCGTGCCGATCGTCTGCAGGAGTTCGCCTTCCGGCGTGAACTTGTAAATGACCTGCTTGCCCTCATCCACGCAGTACACCGAATCGTCCGGCGCGATCGTCAGACCGTGCGTGCGCCGTGTGAAGAATTTCTCACCCCAGGAAGCGACGAATGTGCCATCTCGGTTGTAGACAATAACGCGCGACTCCTGGCGCGTGTAGATGAACACGCGGTCATGGGAATCGGTCGCTACGCCGACGACATCGGCATGATGATAGCCCTCCGGCAGTTGCTCCCACCCCTCGACCACCTCGTAGCGCAGATTGCTGGTTGTGCGTGTCATGCCGTTTCTCCCTTCACGAGCAATGAGCAATGAGAAAAGCGGGCACCCCTCATTCCTCATGCATACGTTACATCATGCCATGGCTATCCTGAAACAGGATAATGAGTGAGGACTTACGTAGTTCGCGAGAGAAATCCGGTGATGGCGGGCTTTACCCTGCTACAGAGAGGCAGGCTAAAGCCCGCCATCACCAGGAAAATCGTCCCCTCGTTACTCGTTACTCTGTTCAGGCACGATCAGGCAATCCACCACGCGCGCGCCGCCACCGCGATCGAAGACGAGGAGCGGGTTGATGTCAATCTCGCTAACCACGTCACGCAAATCGAGGCAAAGCTGCGAGAATTTCCCGAGAATATCCACGACGGCGTCCGTGTCCGCCGGGGCCGCGCCCCGCGCGCCGCTCCCATCGAGGATCGCCGCGCCGCGCAGGCGGGAGAGCATCGCGCGGCTGTCGTGATCGGTGAGTGGCGGCACGCCGAGTGCGATGTCCTTCAATACCTCGACAAACACGCCGCCCAACCCAACCGCCACGGCGGGGCCGTACACCGGGTCCTGTGTCATGCCGAGAATCATCTCCCGGCCGCCCGTGACCATCTCCTGCACGAGGACGCCCGCGATCCGCGCGTCCGGCTTGTACCGGCGGGCATTGACGATGATCGTCGCGAAACCGGCCCGTGCCGCCGCATCGTCCCGCACGTCCAGCAGCACGCCGCCCGCCTCGGTCTTGTGGGCGATGTCCGCAGACTCGATTTTCAGCACGACCGGGTAGCCGATGGCCTGCGCTGCCGCGACCGCCGCATCCGCCGTCGTCGTGAGCGACTCGCGAGTCACGGGGATGCCGTAGAGGGCAAGAATTTCCTTCGCCGCTCGCTCGACCAGTGGCGTGCCCCCCGCCGCCGCGATACGCGCCCGTGCCTCAAGGAGGGCTGTGGACTGCGGGTGCCCTTTGGGCGGTATGAGGACTGGGTTTTCTGCCGACTGCCTGCGTGTCTGCTGGAATTCGGCGTACTGAATGAGCGAGCGCACCGCGCGCAGGCCGTTATCCACGCCCTGGAGGAAGGGGATGCCGCTCCACTGCATGACCGGCTCGACCGGGTCCCGGCCTTCCCGCCGCCCTTCCCGGAGCCGCCCGGCGACGAGCGACATGATGAGGAACGTCTTGTCCGGGTATCGCTCCGGCATCATCCGCAGCACCGCACCGACCGGCGTCGCGAGATCGAAGCGCTCGGGGACGGGCTGACCGTAGATGATGGTATGGACGTTGGGGTCCTCGGCCATCGCGACAAAGGCACCTTCGGTGATTGGTGGTTGGGACGCCGCCTGCCCGGTGACATCGAGCGGGTTGCCGACGGTGCCGAAGTCCGGGATCACTGCCTGCAATTTTTCGACCGTCTGCGGCGCGGGTTGCGGCATCGCGACGCCGAGTGCATGACCGACATCCGACACCAGGCCGCAGGCGCCACCCGAGGAAAAGATCGCGCCGACACCGCTTCCCTGCGGCAGCCGCTTCGCGTGGAAGACCGCCAGTGTCTCATTCATCTCGTCCAGGGTATCAACGCGGACGACGCCGTACTGCCGCATGATCGCGTCCGCGATTGCGTCCGAGCCGACAAGGGAGCCGGTATGCGCGTGCGCCGCCCGCCGCCCGCCCTCGGAGCGACCGATCTTGAGGACGACAATCGGCTTCTGCCGCTCCGCCGCCAACGCGGCGACCCGCAGGAACTTCTGCGGGTCGCGGAACTGCTCGATGAAGCAGCCGATCACGCGCGTTTCCTCATCCTCGACGTAGTAGCGGATGAAATCTGCCGCGTCGAGGTCCACTTCGTTGCCCGTGGTCACGATGTAGGTATAACCGAACCCCCGCTCGCTCGTCGGCGTAACCACGCAGTAGGCGAGCAACCCGCTCTGGAAGACGAGACCAATCGGCCCGCGCGGGACCGTATCGTACGGCCCCCAGATCGCGATCATCTTCGCCGGGGTGCTGATGATGCCGAGGCAGTTCGGGCCGACGACGCGGATGCCGGTGCGCCGCGCGAAGGCGCGAATCTCTTCCTGCCGCTGGTGCGCCTCGCCGTCGCTCTGCTCGCCGAAGCCGCTGGTGATGATGTTGACCGCCGCAACCCTGGCGCGCTCCGCCTGCCCCAATACATCGAGGACGAGATGGCTCGGCACGACGACAATCGCTTTGTCCACGCCGCCGGGTATCGCGTCGAGCGTTGGGTAGCACGGCGCGCCGAGCACTTCCGTGTGGCGCGGCGTGACGCCGAAAATCTCGCCCTCGTAGCCACCGCCGATGATCTCACGATGGATGTTGTACGCGAACCCCTGGCGCGGCGTCGCCCCGACAATCGCGAGCCGCTTCGGGTGGAACAATGCCTCCATCGCCCGCGTAAAGGCTGCCTGCTCACCTGCCGTCTCCGCCGCCACTCGCATTACCTGCGTCATCGAGAACTCCTATTGAACCACGAAGACACGAAGAGCACGAAGAGGGAAAGAGAAAAAAGAGGAAGTGGAACCGCATTCCGAGCGAGACAGTACATTCTTTCCGCAAATCTTCATCATTCTCTTCCCTCCTTCGTGCTCTTCGTGTCTTCGTGGTTCAGACTCCCTCACCCCGCCGCGATCCGATCCTGGCGCACTTCCTTCGGCAGCCCGAGCACGCGCTCGCCGAGGATATTCTTCTGTATCTCGGCTGAACCGCCGTAGATCGTCCCGGCGCGCGACCACAAGAAGGCATATGCCCAACTCCCCGGTTCACCGAATTGCGCGCCCGCTTCGAGCGCGAGCGCCTCCGGTAGGCCACCGATTTGCTGCCCGTACGGCCCGAGAATCTCCTGGAAGAGTTCCTGGACGCGCTTGTCGAGTTCGGCGGCATGCAGTTTGGCGATGGACGCTTCCGGCCCCGGTCGCAGCCCTTTCTCTGCGCGGCTGAGGAGCCGGAGCGCGGCATAGCGGAGTACCTCGATCTCGGTGTACACCTCGCCCAGTTTCTGCCGGACGTTCGGGTCTTCGAGTGCGGGCTTGCCGTTGCGTTTCAGCGACTGGCAGACCGCGATCATCCGGTCGAACATTTTCTGAAGGCGGGCGACATGGCCGAGCGTACTACTGCTGCGCTCGTAGGAGAGCGTCGTCTGCGCGATCCGCCAGCCCGCGTTCATCTCACCAACGAGGTTGTCTGCGACGACGCGGACATTCGTGAAGAAGACTTCGCAAAACTCCTGGTTGCCGCTGATCTGCTTGAGCCGCCGCACTTCGATGCCCGGCTGGTGCATATCCACCATGATGCAGGAGATGCCCTGATGCTTTGGCGCGTTGCGGTCGGTACGCGCGAGCATGATGCCCCAGTCGGCGTGATAGGCGTCGCTCGTCCAGATCTTCTGCCCGTTGATGACAAACACGTCGCCGTCCACATCCGCGCGGCATTGGAGGCTCGCGAGGTCGGACCCTGAGTTCGGCTCGGAGTACAACTGGCACCAAATCTCCTCGCCCGTCAGCATCTTCGCGACATGATCCCGCTTCTGCTGCTCGGCGCCGTGGTGTATGAGCGTCGCCACGTAAATATCAATGCCGAGGCCGTCCAACCCCACGGGGGCATTCGCGCGCGCCATCTCCTCAGCGACGATTGCCTGCTCCATCGGTCGCGCCGGATGGCCGCCGTATTCTTCCGGCCACCCCGTGCCACGATAGCCCGCATCGTACAGCTTCCGATGCCAGCGCTGCTTCTCCGCCAGTGTTTCGAGCGCCGTGCGCGGCACGTTCGCTTCCAGCCAGCGGCGCACCTGCTGGCGATAGGCGTTGTCCGCCTCCGTATATTTGAGATCCATCTCGATGCCTCCCTCGTCCGTCGCTACCCCGCATCGCCACCTTCGGGAACGGTCAGAGCGGGCAATTCCTGTTCCCGTACGAGTGCGTTGAAGCGTGGCACGTCCCGGCCAAACACGGTGTCCAGCCGTTCCAATTGCTGGTCGAGCCGCTCCGACACTGACGCGAAGACTTCGGACGACTGCTTCGTCGGCGCGCTGTCCGCACCCGTTACGACGCCCAGCAATGTACCGAGTTTGACATTGAGTTTGGATGGTGCGGTCAGTGCATCGCGCGAGGACTTCCAGCGCGTCTGCACCAACTCCTCCTCGACGCTCGCCAGCGCCTCTTTCAGCCCCTTCGCCGCCTCGATAATCGCTGAGGAATCCGCCGACTGCCGACGAGAAGGAGCATCAGCGACGGGTGCTGACTGTTGCCTCGCTCGCTGCTCCCAGCCATCCGCCTGAGCGCGCAGTTCGCGAATCTGCATGATCGCGTCGTTCGTCTCCGAAAGTTTGTCCCGAATCTGGAGGGCGAGCGCGAACTGCGCGCCCAGGTCGTCATCGCTCGCGACAACGCGTGGGTCCTTGCGGATGTCGAACGACTGGATCAAAGACACATCCCCAACCGTGAGGCGGATCTGATACGTGCCGGGGGGCGCGAGCGGCCCCGTCACGCCGCTGGAGCGATAGATCGCACTCTCGACATTGCGCGCGTCCGGGTAGCGCATATTCCAGACGAAGCGGTTCAACCCCGCCTCCTTTGGCGCGGGCTTTTCTTCCGCCGCACCGCGCGTATTCTTCTTTTTCTCTGCTTGCGCCGCTTGCTCGTCGTCGGGCTTACTCCGATACGTTTTGATCTCTTTTCCATCCTTGTCGAGGAAGGTCAGTGTCACGTCGCCCGCCGGTTTCTCGCGGAGATGGTAATAGATGACCGCGCCATCGGGTGGATTCTGGCCGGCGTCGAGCAGTTTCTGGCCCTTCTCGCCGTTCGGGCGCGTGATCTGACGGAAGGTGTAGGTCGTTGTGCCGACCGGCTGATAGGTCTTGCCCGGCCCCGCGCTCCCCTCGAAGCCACGCAGTGTCCGGTAACGGATCGCCGCTCGCGGGGCAAAGAGATGTGCGTCCTCCGCCAAAACTCCCGGCGTCAGTGCGTAGAGCGGCGTTAGATCGTCGAGAATCCAGAAGGCACGGCCATGCGTCGCGACAACCAAATCTTGATCCTTGACGACCACATCATGGATTGGCACGACGGGCAGATTGAGCCGGAACGATTGCCAGTGCGCGCCGTCATCGAACGAGACGTACACTCCAGCCTCCGTGCCCGCGTATAAGAGGCCGCGCCGGTTCGGGTCTTCGCGGATGACGCGCGTGAACTCGTCCGCCGGGATGCCCGTGACGATCGTTGTCCACGTCGTGCCGTAGTCGTTCGTCTTGTAGAGATAGGGCGCGAAATCGTCGTGGCGATGGCGGTCCACTGCGACATACGCCGTCCCCGCGTCGTGCGGCGACGCCTCGATGATGCTGACGAGTGACCACGTCGGCATCGCGGGCGGCGTGACATTCGCCCAGTTCCTGCCACCATCGCGGGAGACGTGAATCAGCCCATCGTCGGAGCCGGCCCAGAGGACGCCGCGCGCCATCGGCGACGCCGCGAAGGCGAAGATCGTGCAGTACCAATCCATCCCGTTGCTGTCGGTCGTAATCGGCCCGCCGGACGGCTCCTGCTTCGTTGGATCGTTGCGCGTCAGATCGGGCGAAATCAGTTCCCAACTCTGCCCCTCGTCCGTCGAGCGGTGGACGAACTGCGAGGTGATGTAGAGCGTGTCCGCATCATGGGGGGAGATGAGGATCGGGAAGGTCCACTGAAAGCGGTACTTCACGTCCTTCGCGCCCCAGCCTGCCGTTTCTTCGGGCCAGGCGTGGATATTCTGCCGCTGGCCGGTGCGATGGTCGTAGCGGGTGATCATCCCCGCGAAGTTTCCCGCGAAGATGATGTTCGGGTCGTTCGGCCGGACGGCGATGTAGCCACTCTCGCCGCCGCCAACCTCGTAGGTGTCCACCTGGGTGATCGCGGCGAGTTTCGAGCGGCTCGGCACGCTGATCGTCGAGTTGTCCTGCTGCGCGCCGTAGAGGCGGTAGGGCACCTGATTATCCACGCTGACGTGGTAGAACTCCATCGTCGGCTGGTTGTAGATCGAGGACCACGACTCGCCGCCGTTGAAGGAGACGGTTGCGCCGCCATCGTTCCCTTGAATCATCCGTCGCGGGTTTTTCGGGTCAATCCAGAGGTCGTGGTAATCGCCGTGCGTGCCCGATACCTGTGTGAAGGTCTTGCCGCCATCGGTGGATTTCCAGGCATTGAGATTCATGATCCAGACCGTCTCCGCGTCCTGTGGATCGGCGAAGATGTGCATGTAGTACCACGGCCGCTGCCGCACCTCGCCGCCCTCGTTGACGCGCTGCCATGTCTCGCCGTAGTCATCGGAGCGCACCACCGCGCCCTCTTGCGCTTCGATGATCGCCCAGACGCGGCCCGCTTTGGCGGGCGAGGCAACGATGCCCATCCGGCCAAGCAGCCCCGGTGGCAGCCCCGGCTTGCGCGTCATTTCCTCCCAGGTGTCGCCGTCGTCGGTTGAGCGGAAGAGGCCGCTCCCCGGCCCGCCGCTGATTAACTCGTGTGCGCGGTGAACGCCCTCCCAGAAAGCGGCGTAGATGATGCGGGGGTTCGTTGGATCGAGTGAGAGGTCAACGACACCCGCTTCGGGGCTGCGGAACAAGATATGCTCCCACGTCTTCCCACCATCTTTCGAACGATAAACGCCGCGCTCCGGGTTCGGTCCATGCGCATGCCCAAACGCGCCGACGTAGACAAGATCGGAGTTTGTCGGATGGACGCGTACCTTGCTGATGTTGCGCGTCTCCGTCAGCCCGCAATGGTTCCACGTCCGCCCACCGTCCGTAGACTTGTAGACGCCGTCGCCGTGCGAGACATTGCTGCGGATCGTGGATTCTCCCATGCCGACATAGATGACATTCGCGTCGGACTCCGCGATGGCGAGCGCGCCGACGGAGGCGCGCTTGAAGTAGCCATCGGAGATATTCTCCCAGTACGTGCCGCCATCCTCGGTTTTCCAGATGCCGCCTCCCGTCGTGCCCATGTAAAAGGTCGCAAACTCGGTCGGATGCCCGGCGACGGCGATCACCCGCCCGCCCCGGAACGGCCCAATCGGCCGCCATTCGAGCGCCCGCAATGCCGACGGCTCGACATGCGCCATCATCATTTCATCCGATATTTCTGCCATTCCCTGCTTCCTCCTGATCTTCAAACCGAATCAACGTAGTAGGCGTGGAGAAAGAAATCGAACTACGAAGACACGAAGAGAGACACGGAGAGAATAAGAATTGCATTTCTCTTTTCTTCGTGCTCTTCGTGTCTTCGTGGTTCAATCGGTTCCCTCCTAAAACATCCAGTGCCCGCCGTCCACCATGATCGTTTGGCCGACAAGGTAACTCGACTCATCCGACGCGACGAAGGCGATCACATTGGCAATCTCCTCCGGCGCGCCAAGTCGGTCGCTGGCGATCGTCGCCATCTCCTTCGCTTTTTGCGCCGGGTCGCGCCGCTCCCAATCGTCGCGGCCCCGCTCGCTGAGGATGAACCCCGGCGCGACGACGTTGCAATTGACGCCGTACGGTGCGAGTTCGACCGCGATCTGGCGCATCAAACCATGCAGGCCCGCTTTCGCGGCGGCGTAAGGGACGACTTTCGTGCGACTGTAACTCCGGCCCGCACCGGAGCCGACTGAGACGATTCGCCCCCAGCGCTGCGCTTTCATGATCGGCGCAACCGCCTTGCAGAGAAAAAATGGCGCGTCCATGTTGAGCGCGACGACCCGGCGCCACTGCTCAATCGTCACCGCCTCGATGCCCCGGCCCGCGTCGAGAACGCCTCCCGCCACATTGACGAGAATGTCAATCCGGCCAAACTCCCGCTGGATATCCTCGATGAGTCGCAGGTCTCCTGCGGCGTCAGTCACGTCGTGGACGACGGATTTGCCGCCGATACTCGCCATCACGGCGTTGAGACGGTCGCCCACGATGTCCACACCAATGACGCGCGCCCCGCGCTCGGCCAGTTTTCGTACCGTCGCCTCGCCGATTCCTTGCGCCGCACCTGTGACGATCGCGACCTTATCCGTCAAATCCACACCCACGCTCATTCCTACTTCCTCTTGCCTTGCGGTTTTCCGATTTCCGGTTTCCTCAATCGCGCAGCATCTCGCGCAGATAGCCGTTGAGAAAGCGGCCCGTCGGGTCCATTCGCGCGCGGACGGCGTGGAATTGGTCCCACAGCGGGTAGAGATCGCGCAGGTCGCGCCCGCTGTGCCAGTGCATCTTGCCCCAATGCGGCCGCCCGTGATGGTTACGGAAGATCGCTTCCGCGTCCGCGAAGAAGGGGCGATGCGGCAGCGTTGCGTCCTGGTGGATGGAGATTGTCACCGTCTCCCGGCCGTAGGCGGGGCTGAGCGGAATATCGTCCGCGTGCAAGGTCCGGTACTCAACCGGCCATGCCACGTCCGGGTGCTTTTCCCGCATTAACTGCCGGATTTCGCGCAAGCAGTCCGGACCACGTTCTGCTGGCACCGCGAACTCCATCTCATTGAATCGCACCGTGCGTTCGGACGGTAAAATCCGGTGACTCCAGTCAACACGGTCGGGACGGAGATAGCGCGCCAATCGCCCTGGGGCGACTGGCGCCGCTTCCGGCTGCTCCCACCGTTCGGCATCCGTGGGGTGCAGCGCCTTCATCGCGCAGGCATCGTCGGCGGGGCTCCAGAAGAACTCGAAGTGCCGCGTGGCGCCGATCAGCGTGTCCAGATTCGCCATGCATTCGTCGAAGGAGGCGACCCAGGTATGTTCGTGCAGACGGTAGGCGGGCAAGACACGCAGCGTGATCCGCGTGATGATGCCGAGCATGCCGAGTGAGACGCGCGCGGCGGCGAAAATCTCCGGCTCCCGGTCCGCTGCGCAGTCGAGGTAGTCTCCGGAGGCAGTCAGGAGGCGCAGGCCGACGACCTGTGTGCTGATGTTGCCGAGCGTCGGCCCTGTCCCGTGCGTGCCCGTGCTGATCGCGCCCGCGAGCGATTGGCGGTCAATATCGCCCATCGTTTCCATCGCCATGCCGGTGGCGAGCAGGGGAGCGCCAATCTGGTGAATCTTCGTGCCCGCCCTGATCGTCGCGTGCATCACTTCGGGATCGGTCTCCACGACGCCCTGTATGCCATCCAGCGAAAGTAGCACGCCATCGCTCGCGCAAAGCGGCACGAACGAATGCCCACTGCCCGCCACGCGTATCTCCCACCCCGCATGCGCCGCTTCCTGGAAGAGCGCCACAAGCGCGGCCTCGCTCTCCGGCATCGCGAGGTGCGCGGGCACGCACGTCACGCCGCCCGACCAGTTCGTCCACGCTGCGTCTATAGACATATCCTGGTAGCCCTTCCGCCACGGTAGAGGCATTCTCTGTCGGCATGGAACCGACGTGGCCAGTGTACCAGCATCTCCATGCCGAAAAATTTCGACCAGGGAGCGGAAAACGCCCTACCGTCGCGCGCCGCCAGGAGAACCGTACAAGGAGACAAACGCCAGTGCATGCGACAGAGCGGGAAATCCGACGCGATGGCGAGGGGTTAAAGAGAAAATATACTCAGCCATCACATTTTAGACTCTGATCCCGTTATTATTCGTGGATGGCATTCGCGGTTGAGGTTAATAAGGAGGAAGCAGCACCGGCGCGGTGAGCAACGACACAGGACGATCACCCGCTTTGCTGACGATAGAGAGAATGCGTCCTGACCGAGTTCCCAAATCCCGCGCTGCGCCTGATACGCGCACCCATGCGTCCCACGTTCTCGACGCTCCGCGACGGTTCATTGAGACGGTGGTAGCGGGTCCCCACAACGTACACTTCTTCTGCCCTGTCCCCCCTTTTGTTTCGGTGGTGGCGCCCCTCCAGCGTCGCCACCCTCCTCTTTTTAAGGGCAAAGGACTGGCGCGGGCGCCCTTTGGGCAGCATGAGGACTGAGGGCTGATACTCTTTCACAGTAACTATGTCGTGTTCGCTCATCGTGCCATCACCGTCATGAAAGAGTATGAGGACTGATATTCTTCACAATAGCCATTCCGGCACGATTGAACCGTGCCGGAGCTTACCGATGTACTGGGATAGGTGCGGGAGTTCCTGTGACGCTCGCCGGTACAGTCATGCCGCCGGACCGGGAAGGCGGTGCGGGATTGGGCGCGGCGGGGGGAGGCAGTACGGGAGCGGGGCGCGGTGCGGGCGCCGCAATCGGCGCGCTCGGCGCGAAAAGGGGAACGGGCTGGTACGGCCCATAGGGCAGGATGTCCGATTCGGTGAAGCCGAGCCAGTTCTGCAAGAGCGCCGCGTAGACCTCGCGGAAATCGTGCTGCACCGTCAGGTTGCCGTTGTTCATGGTGGAGAGGCTCGGTGCGACGCCATAGATGCCGCCCTTGATCGCGCCGCCCATCACAAACAGAGGCGCGGAACTGCCGTGATCCGTCCCGCGTGAGGCATTCTCCGTCGGGCGTCGCCCGAACTCCGAGAAGGTCATCAGGGCGACGTTGTCCGCGTGACCATGTGCCGAGATGTCCTTCCAGAAGGCGGCGAGGCCGTCGCCAAGCGTCTGCATCAGGCCGTCGTGCGTACTCCGCTCATTGGAGTGGGTTATCGAACCCGCCGGTCGCGAGGTAGAGCACCCGCGCGCCAATGCCACCATGGATCAGTTGCGCGATTGTCTGCAATCCCGCCGCCAGTTGCGAATTCGGATACGTCGCTGCCGGAGTGTAGCCACTCGCCGCCTTCGCGACGCCCGCCATCGCGTCCTGTGCGATCGTGTGGCTGGCGGTGACGAGTTTCTTGTACCGGTTCGCCATCGGGGTCACGGTATCCATATAATCGAAGATCGCCGCGACCGCGCCCGGATCAACCCGACCGACGGGGTGGTACGTGAAGCCGCTGAGCGAACCACCGAGGGAGATGTTTGTTGGCTGCATGCCGACCAGCGCCTGCGGCGTCGTCACGCCGAGCGAGGCAGCGACGAGCGCGGGGTGGTTCGAGAGGTGGTCGAGCGCGTGGCCGAGCCAGCCGAGCGAGCCGACGTTCTGGTCATCCGCCGTCATCCAGATTTCCGTCCCGCGGAAGTGCGAGAAGTTCGGTGTCGGGTACTCGACACCCTCGACGACCGCGAGGTTGCCCGTATCCCAGATACCATGAAGGCCGCCAAGATTTGGATGGAGGGCGAGACCGTCCGCGAGCGGCAGCACGGCGTTTGCCCGCTGGCCGATTGTCGGGCGCAATTGGGCATAGAGGGGATCGGTATACGGAATGACGGTGTTCAGGCCGTCGTTTCCGCCGCCGAGCTGGAGGACGACGAGCGTGCGTGCCGTTGGGTCCGCCGGGACGGTATTGCGTACGGTGACAAGGTTCGGCGTCGTGGTCGGCGCGGCGCTCACCGCGCCCGTGAAATCCCGGAAGAGCGGGATGCCCGTCGCTGTTAGCCCGATGCCGAGGGCGCTGCCCGCACCATACTTGAGGAACTGGCGGCGAGAGCCGACGAAAGTTTCGCGTTCATGGGTCATCGTCGCTGCGCTCCTTCAGAAGTGCTGAGGGCTGAGGGCTGAGTATTCCGGCCTCTGATTACCGACTGCTGACTACCGTCTACTTCCCGCTTACCACGCCTGATAATCCGGGCCGGCGAGGACGACCTGCGCGACGGCGCGCTGCCCATCGGCGCCGCTGCCAAGCGTCAGCAGTTTCGTCTGCACATCGGGAGGGATGAGGATGCCGCCGAGTTGGTCCGTCAGTTGGGCGAGGAATGCGCTCGTCGCCTTCCCCGCGAAGATGGGCGCGGTCGCGATGAACTGCCCCGCGAGGTTGTAGCGCAGCAGTTGATTGTCCGGGCTGATCCACGCGCCGCCGTGCGGCCAGCCACCGACATTCAGAGGCCGGAAGAGCGACATTCCCTGCGCGCTCAAGGCATTCGCTACCGTGTCGTCCGTCGCGCCAACGCCGAGGCCGCGCAGGAGGCCGAAGGTCCAGGCGGTCGGGTTCTTGAAGTGGGCGGTCGTCGCGTTCGCGGGTGTGAAGGCAGCGCTGAGGAAGAGGGCGCGGAGCACGCTCTGAATCTCGCCGCCGGTCGCATTCCAGGCGGCGATCAGCGGTGCGAGGTCGCTTGCGGCGGGTGTATCGCCGCAGAACCAGGTGAAGAGTTTCGTGCACATGTGCGTCGCTGTCGCCGGATGCGCGGCAAGCATGTGGGAGAAATCGTCCAGGCCGAAGTTGCCCGTCTGGCCGAGCAGGGTCTTTGTGCCGCTATCGAACCGGGTCGGGTTGAACGCGACGACACCATCGTAGGAGAGTGTCCAGCCGGTGCAGGCGCGCGCCGCCTCCCGTACGTCGGTCTCGGTGTAGTTGCCGAGGCCGATGCTGAAGAGTTCCATGGATTCGCGCGCCCAGTTCTCGTTCGGATGCGCCTTAATGTTGGTCGCGTTATCCAGCCAGATCAGCATCGCCGGGTCTTTCGAGACAGCGATCAGGAGGTCCACGAACTTTCCCGCGCCCATCGTGCGGAATAACTGGTTCTGCCCCAGCATGAACGATGGGCGGCGCACTTTGTCATTTGATGTCGCGAAGTGATTGTGCCAGAAGAGGGCGAGATGCTCCTGCAAGGGCGCGGCGCTCGTGTGGAGGAGGTTGACCCACCAATCGGCGAGCATCGTCATGCCCGTGTTGTTCGCGGCATTGACAGCGTTGTTGTAGGTGATCTTTTGATCCGCCGTGGCGTTCGGCGGCAACTGCGCGGGCCATGGCGGGAGCGCGGGCGGGATCGGTGTGTCGGTGGCGGCAAGCACATTTTCTACCGCCTGCGTATAACCGAGCGCCGTCGCGGCATCCACCTGCGCGGGCGTTGCGCCAAGCCCCGCGCGCCAGAGAAGTAATTGCACCTGGTCGCGAACGGCCATTCCCCGCATTTCCTTCCTTGGTATCGGTATATCCCGCCGTCCTGACAACGGTGGACACGAGTTCATTAGTGTCTTTCAAGTGTACGTTATACACGTTCTATTGAAACACGTCAAATGGCGCGAATAAGTTTCATGTTCGCGCAGACCATCCACCCGGGTGGATGGTCTGCGCGAAGTAGCCTACGCTACCAATGCCTTCTTTGTCAGGCGAAGCGCGCGGGCGTGAAGGGAGCGAGGAGAGGATCCACGATGCCGCTACGGATGCCTGCGGCGACCAATTCGCCCGTCACCGCCGCGAGCAAGGCGCCGCCACGGAAATGGCCCGTCGCGATCCAGAGGCCGTCGCGGTGCGGCGCGGGGCCGATTATCGGCGTGCCGTCCGTAGTGCCGGGCCGGAGGCCGGACCAGGTCTGCACGAGCCGTGCACCGTTCAACGGGGGCGCGAACTGCTCCACGAGCGCGATCAGTGTGTTAATCCCTGTCGGCGTGACGCGCTTGGCGAACCCCGTCTGATCCACCGTCGCGCCGACGGCGATTGTGCCGTCCGCACGGGGCAGCAGGTACATGCCGCCGCCCGCGACGACGGTGTGGAGCGGCATGGGCGGGTCGGCAATCGCCAGCATCTGGCCGTGGACTGGCATCGTCGGGACATTCAGCCCCGCCAGATCGCCAATTGCCTTGCTCCACGCCCCCGCCGCCAGCACGACGACATCCGCGCCGATGACGCCTTCGGCTGTTCGCACGCCGGTCACACGGTTACCAGATGATGCGAGGCCGAGCGCGGGCGTGTACTCGCGGATCGTCGCGCCGTAGTTCGTCGCACTGCGGGCAAGCGCCTGGGCCATCAGGTGGACGCGCAGACTGCCCGCGTCACGCTCGTAGATCGCCGCCGTGATATGTGGGGAAAGGACAGGCTCATGCTCCCGGAGCGCCGCGCCTTCCAGCCATTCGACGTGCAAGCCCTGCTGCCGCTGCCACTCCATCACATCCTGCAAGGGGCGCGGGTCGTTGTCCGCGCCGATCAAGGCGGTTTCGCCCGTCTGGTTCCAGCCGACGCGCATCCCGGAACTCTCCTCGATCTCGGCGATCAGCGCCGGATAGCGGCGGAAGGAGCGCAGCCCGAACGCCCCACTCCCCGGCGATGGCGACGAGATGATCCCCGCCGACGCCCACGACGCCTCCTGTGCCAGCACGTTCCGTTCGAGCAGCGTCACCCGCTCTCCCGCCTTCGCCAACTCATAGGCAATCGCGCACCCGATAATGCCTCCACCGATGACGACGATTTCTCCGTTACTGCCGCTGTGCTGCACGTTTATCGTTCCCCTCTTTCGGATGTTCCCTCACCCATACGTCGCCTTAGCCCAACGGACGATTATCCGGTGCTGGGATGAATGGCGCGGAGATACTGCCCCCGAGCGCCGCCATCGCCGCATCAACCGTGTCTACTTGCCGGAGAAATCCCCAATCGCGCTCGCGATTAATCATGCCGGTACGCACAGTTTCCAACAGCGGATGCCATTCAGCTCCGAGGAGAATGAGCGGTACGGGAGGGATCAAACCGGAAGCGAGCAGCGTCCATGTCAGCGTCCATTCGGCTAGCGTGCCGCAACCGCCGCGTAAACAGATGAAGCCCGACGCTGGGAGGATCAGCCGTTGAAGCCGCTCGAAGAGATCACCGACACGCACTTCCTCATCGAGCCATGTATTGGGTACGTCGGCAACATAGATGTCCATCGAGATGCCTATCGTCCGCCCGCCCGCCTCACGTGCGCCTTGGGCCGCTGCTCGCATCGTTCCACCAGTGCCACCATTGCAGAGGACATATCCAACCTGGGCCAGTCGTCTGCCTACCTCGTAGGCTTCTCGGTAGGCCAGATCACCTTCTCGCGGTTGTGAACTACCAAAGACCGTCACAATGGGTTGTTGCATAATGTGCTCCTGCACTTCAGTCCCTGATTTCTTCAACGATCGTGCAATAGACACAATATGTCTCCGCGCCGAAGCAGACGAAGCGCACTCCTTCGATCTCTGTATTGTCCGCGAGGAAGCGGGTTGTTTCGGTGAGAGCGATGCGGGTGGCGCGGGCGAGGGGGAAGCCATAGATGCCGGTGCTGATCGCTGGGAAAGCGATGGTGCGGATGGCGTGCTGCGTGGCGAGGGCAAAGCAACTGCGGTAGCAGCGGGCGAGCAATGCATCCTCATTGTGCGTGCCGCCATGCCAGACGGGGCCGGCGGTGTGGATCACCCATGCGGCGGGCAGGTTGTATCCATTCGTGATCCGCGCCTCGCCCGTCGGGCAGCCGCCAAGCGTCCGGCACTCCACGAGCAGGCCTGGCCCCGCCGCGCGATGGATCGCGTCGTCCACCCCGCCACCGCCGAGCAGCGACGTGTTCGCCGCATTGACAATCGCGTCCACCCGCTGCTGCGTGATGTCGCCCTCGACAACCGTGATGCGATCCGTATGCGCTGCCATCATCGCTCCTCCGCATGGTATTGTACGCCCATGATGAGTATACCGTGGGAAGTTCGGAGTTCGAGGTTCGGAGAAAGATTCCAGATTCACTTCGAACCTCGAACTCCGAACTCCGACCTGAGAGGAGCATAGCGACGATGGAACGGCAAGGCTCGGCCCCGATCTACGACGTGATCGCGGAGCGCGACGTGATGGTGACGATGCGTGACGGCATTCGGCTCGCGACGGACCTCTATTTCCCCGCGCTGGATGGCACACGCGCACCGGGAACGTTTCCGGTGCTGGTGGAGCGGACGCCGTACAATAAGTATGGACTCGGCGCGGTGAAGACGGCCAAGTTCTTCGCGCGGCATGGCTACGTCACCGTTATGCAGGATGTCCGGGGGCGCTTCGCCTCGGAAGGGGAGTGGTACGCCTTCGCGCTCGAAGGGCCGGACGGCTACGACACCGTCGAGTGGCTCGGCATGCAGGAGTGGTCGGACGGCAAGGTCGGCACGATCGGCCTCTCCTACTCCGGCAGCGACCAGCATGCCCTCGCCACATTGCACCCGCCGCATCTCGCCGCGATGTTCGCTTCCGAGGCGATGGCAAACTACCACACCGGCTCAATGCGGCAAGGTGGGGCGATGGAACTGCGCTTCATGATCTATGCCTTTATCATGGCGTGGGATTCCCCAACCGCGCAGGCCAATCCCGCCCTGCAAGCAGCGGTGCGGCGCGAGCTCGACAACATCCACCAATGGCTCGGTCGCACGCCGCTCAAGCCGGGCGTCTCGGTGCTGCGCCACTTCCCCGCCATTGAGCGGTGGGTGCTCGATGTCCTACGGCATGGCGATTACGACGACTACTGGAAGCAGCACGGCTACAATGTCGAGGAATACTACGACGAGCACAGCGATGTGCCGCTCTATCTTCTCAGCGGCTGGTACGACTCCTACACCCGTGCGACGACGGACAACTTCATTGCCCTCACCGAGCGCAAGCAAGGCCCGGTGCGGATGATTATCGGCCCGTGGATTCACGGCTCGACGACGCTCGAACGCACCTTTTCCGGCGAAGTGGATTTCGGTATTGACGCGCCGCTCGACTACGATATGTTCCGCCTGCGCTTCTTCGACGCCGCCCTGAAAGGGCTGCATACCGGCATCATGGATGAGCCGCCCGTCCGTCTTTTCGTGATGGGCGGCGGCAGCGGGCGCAAACTGCTGAGTGGCCACCTCGACCACGGCGGCTCCTGGCGCGACGAGCCGGAATGGCCCCTCCGCCGCGCCCGCCCAACGTCGTACTACCTCCACGCCGATGGCACGCTCGGCCCGGAGCCACCGACCGATGAGGCGGCCTCCACGCCCTATCAATATGACCCGCGTAACCCCGTGCCGACGATTGGCGGCAACATCTCGGCGGCGGAGGTCGTCATGCCCGCCGGTGGCTTCGATCAGCGTGGTCGCCTCGGTCTCTTCGGCTGCAACGATACGCTGCCCCTCAACGCCCGCCACGACATCATTACCTTCCAGACGCCGCCGCTGGCAACAGATACCGAAGTGACCGGGCCGATCAGTGTCCGCCTCTGGGCCTCCTCGTCGGCCGTGGACACTGATTTCACCGCCAAACTCCTCGATGTCTATCCGCCGAATGTGGACTACCCGGACGGCTATGCCCTGAACATCGGCGACAGCATCATCCGCGCCCGCTATCGTGACGACCGCACGACGCCGACCCTGATGACGCCCGGCGAGATCTACCCATTTGACATCATTCTCTATCCAACGAGCAACATCTTCGCGCGCGGCCACCGCATTCGCCTCGACATCAGTAGTAGCAACTACCCGCGCTTCGACATCAACCCGAACACCGGCGATCCGCTCGGCGTCAGCGGACGGAGCATCGTCGCGGAGAATACGCTCCACCACGACGCCGCGCACCCGTCACATCTCACGCTGCCGGTAGTAGGAAGAGACGAATTCCGACCGCAACAGTAGCGCGAAACCGTCTGTATATGATACAAAGCGTCTGTGTTTCGCGCGACGATACGAAGGAGGGGACGGCGATGTCCTATGTCGTTGAGGTGATTGACCCGCCGGATAACGCGCTTGCTCGCCCGATGCGATTCCATCTCGGCCCATTCGCCACGCGCGATGAGGCGGAAAAGATGGCGAAACGTGCCCAGGTAACGAATAGCCGGGCAACAACCCGGATCGTCGAACGCGACTGATCGCTGCCCGCTATCCCCGCAATACGTAGCCGAGCGCGGCGTCCATCTTTTCGCACCACTGGCTGAGATCGGTGACGAGCGTTTGCATGTCGGTCGCGGTCGCGTCATCGAGACGCGTCGCCCATTCCGTCGGATCGAGTGCGAGCAGTTGCCGTCCGGCGGAGACGCGGTTATGCACATCGCGGAGTGTGAGGGTCGGTGGCGCTTCGCCCTCCTCATCCGCCCGCACGGTGTTCGTCTGCCGCGCGGGCGCATCAATGATGGATGAATCATCATCTTCGTCCGCGTCGTGCGATGGAGCGGGGGAGGTCCCACCCCGTTTCTGCGCCTCGCGGTAGGCGGCGATCACTTCACCGCGTGGCCAGGAGGCGCGCTGCGGGTTCTCCTCAATCGCTGCGTAGTAATCTGCCGCGTCGCGCACTTTCGGCGCGGAGACCGTCTCGCCGTACTCATCCACGACTTCTTCCCAGACCGCGCGAATTGCCTGAGGCTCCTTGAGTTTGGCGAGTACGCGCGTCTGCGCCTCGTGGATCGGCAGCGGCAAATCATGATCCTCAGCGAGGTGGCCGACGACTTCCGCCGCCTGAATCATCCGGTACGCCTGCGAGCGACTGATGCTCCATCGCTTCGCGCAATACTGCTCGAAGGTCACGTAGTCGTCGTCCAGATAGAGTTTACGCGTCTGAATTTCTAACAGGGCGTTGCCGACTTCGAGAAATTTGCTGAAGCCGTTCGCGATCGTCGTTTCCAGTTCCATCAGCCCTTGATTCGTCAGCACTGCCATCGCCACGTCGGTATTCCTTTCGCTGGAGAAGTGAACGTACATACAGTATACCGGGATTGTGCCGATTGTGCATGATCGGGCCTGCCCATTTTTCCAGGTACGCCGTCCCCCCATTCGGCTGATACGCTCCGTATCAACCCGGCGCATACTGGACACAACCGGGGAGCACGGCGTTCCCCGCGCTAGAGGAGGTTTTCTCATGGCATCACTTTCTTCGAAGACGCGCAGTGTTTTGCTCGATCTTTCCAACAATTTGGCCGACGCCGTGGAACGCGCCGGAGCATCCACGGTCGCCGTTCATGCGCGGCAGCGGCACCCGGCGAGCGGCGTGCTCTGGCGGCCGGGCGTGATCGTCGCGACCGACCACACGGTGGAGCGCGATGATGACATCACGGTCACACTGCCAGACGGCAGGAGCATCCCCGCGACGCTCGCCGGGCGCGATCCGAGCACAGACATCGCCATTCTCAGAGCGGACGGCGCGAATTTGCCCGTCGCGGCGGTCGGTGACGGGGCGGCGCTCCGGGTCGGGCATATGGCGCTCGCGGTCGGGCGGTTCGGCGAGGGCGGGATCGGCACGAGCCTCGGCGTCGTCAGCGCGCTCGGTGGGTCGTGGAATACGTGGCGCGGCGGGCAGGTGGATCAGTTTATCCGCGCGGACGTCACCCTCTATCCCGGCTTTTCGGGTGGCCCGCTCGTCAATGCGGCGGGCGAGATCGTTGGCATCAACACCTCCGGCCTCTCGCGCACGATGGGCCTGACGATCCCCGCCGCCACGGTCAACCGCGTCGTGGAGCAGTTGCTGTCGAAGGGACATATCGCGCGCGGCTACCTCGGCGTCGGCTTGCAACCCGTTCGCCTGCCCGATACGCTCAAGCAGGCGGTCGGCATTGCCAGCGAAACGGGCGTGATCGTCATTTCGATTGAGAGCGGTGGCCCGGCGGAGAACGCGGGGCTCTTTATCGGCGATATTCTCATCACGCTCGATGGTACACCGACGACGGACACGGACGCCGTGCAGTCGCTCCTCGGCTCGGAGCGGATCGGCACGCCGCTTGCCGCGAAGATCGCGCGGGGCGGCGCGCCCGTGGACGTGACGATCACCGTGGGCGAGCGCCCGCAGCAGGAAGGCTAATGCTATGGCAGTCGTCGCGGACGAACTGACACAAACACCCGCCGGCCTGACAGACGCGTTTGTCGAGATGGCGGAGCAACTCCGCCGCTCGACGGTGCAGGTGCGCGGTCGTGGGCCGGGTGGTGGGTCCGGCGTCATCTGGCGGGCAGATGGCCTGATTCTCACGAATGCCCATGTCGCGCGCGGCCCGCAGGCGACCATCGTCCTCACGGATGGACGGACGCTTGAGGCGACCGTGACGGCGCGGGACGAGCAGCGCGATCTCGCCGCGTTGCAGGTGAACGCAACCGATCTCCCGGCGGCGCTTATCGGTGATTCCGATGCGCTTCGGGTCGGGGCACTCGTCCTCGCAGTCGGCAACCCACTCGGCCTGATGGGCGCGCTGACGACGGGCGTCGTCCACGCGGCGGCGTCGCCGGATGGCCCACGGCGGCACGGCTGGGTGCGGGCGGATGTCCGGCTGGCACCCGGCAACTCCGGTGGCCCGCTGGCGGATGCCGAGGGGAGCGTGATCGGCATTAACAGCATGGTCGCCGGTGGCCTCGCCCTCGCCGTGCCGAGTAACGCCGTCGCCCGCTTCCTGCGCGGTGCGTCAGCCCGCCCCGCGCTCGGCGTGACGATGCGGCCGGTCCAACTGCCGCTCGGCGGGAAGGTCGTCTTTGGTCTGCTGATTATGGACGTGGCGGCGGGCAGCCCAGCGGAAACGGCGGGTCTCCTCACTGGCGATGTGCTGATCGGCACGGGCGGCACGCTCTTCGTCCGGCCCGATAGCCTGATACAGGCGCTGTACGATGCCTCACCGGGCGATACGCTCCGGTTCGACATCGTACGGGGCGGGAGGCGCATCGCCATTGACGCGCAGGTCGGCACGGCGGAAAGCGACGAGGCGGAAGCGGCGTGACGCGGGTGCTGGTCGCCGCGCCATCGGCGGTCGTGCGGGCGGGGCTGGAGGCGTTGGTCGCTTCCAACCCTCGCCTCGTCGTCGTCGGGCAGGTCGCCAGCATCGAGGCGGCAGCGCTGGCGAGCGAGACGCTCTTACCCGATGTCGTGCTCGTCGAACACGAGTGGGACGACGCGTTGCTCGTGCCAGCCCTGCTCGCCCTCGGCGCGGGCAGTCATGTCCCGTCGGTCGTCGTGCTGACGGAGCATCCGTCCGCACTCTGGGCGACGGTCGCGCTCCGCTCACGCGTGCGAGCGGTCTTGCCGCGCGAGGCGACGGCGGCGGAGATCATCGCGGCGGTGGAGGGGGCGGCGGCAGGGTTGGTTGTCCTCCATCCTGATACCGCCGAGGTGGCGCTCGCCGCACTGGCGTCCGTGCCAACGACTGCGGCGATAGACGCCCCGGCGCAGGTACTGACGCCGCGCGAAATCGAGGTGCTGCACATGCTCGCGGAAGGGCTGGGGAACAAGACGGTGGCGCGGCGACTCGGCATCTCCGAGCACACCGTCAAGTTTCATGTCGGCTCGATCTTTTCCAAACTCAACGTCTCCAGCCGCACTGAAGCCGTTACCGTCGGCGTGCGTCAGGGATTGGTCATGCTCTAAAAGAGGAAAAAGTAACAAGTGCAAAGTAACAAGAGGTAGTCGAAGCATCCATGCTTTATACTCTCGACGTGTTACTTGTTGCTCCGGGCAGGTGGGGGATACGTGCGAACCGACGAAACCGAACACCTTGGCGAAGAACGAGAAACCGGACGGCTTGAGGCGTTCAGCGACGGCGTAATTGCGGTCGCGATCACGTTGCTCGTCCTGGACATCAAAGTGCCGCGTGCGAGCGATCTGGGTGGCGCGAGCCTCCTGTATGTGCTCGCTCATCAATGGCCGGTCTATCTCGCGTATCTGACGAGTTTCGCGACGATCCTCGTCATGTGGCTCAATCACCATAATCTCTTCAAGCAAATCACGCGGGCAGATCACACGCTGCTTCTGCTCAACGGATTACTCCTGCTCGCCATCACGCTGGTTCCCTTCCCGACCGCATTGATGGCGGAGTATATTCGGGAACCGCAGGCACGCACGGCGGCGGTGGTCTACGCAGGCTCCTTCGTGCTGATCGCGCTCTTCTTCAATGCGTTGTGGCGCTATGCGGCGCACGATGGCCGACTCTTGGCGCCGACCGCCGACCGTCAGTTCGTCGCGGACATCAACCGACAGTTTCGGATCGGCCCGATTCTCTATGTGATCGCGGTTGGCCTCGCCTTAATCAGCGCGGTGGTTTGTTTCATCTATGTTTTGTTGCTCGCCATCTACTGGGCGCTTCCGACAGCGGTGACGCGCTTTTTGCATCCGAGTTGGCGGCGCACGGCGCGGCATGTGGGCGAATAAATGGGCGTGCCGCAGTGTTGTTCATCAGGAGAGCAGCGATGAGGGTGGGCGCTGCCTTTCGGGGGATGAAACTCGGCGCGTTCTTTCGGATGGTTGGCCCACTGGCACGCGTCTGGAGCATCATCGCTCGCATCCGGCTCGGACGGTTCATCAGAACCAAAGGGATAGATGCAATGAACGCACACGACATCATCCGCGACGAAGTGCTCAGTTGGCCGGGCGTGACCGAGGAACCGCATCGCTTTGGCGGCATGGAGTTTCGTTTCGGCAAGCGCGAACTCGGCCACCTGCACGGCGACTATCTGGCCGACCTGCCATTCCCCGTCCGCGTGCGCGAGGAACTGGTGCGGGAAGGGAAGGCGATGTCGCATCATATTCTGCCGCAAAGTGGCTGGGTCAGTTACCCAATCCGCGACGCGAGTGCGGCTCCCGGCGCGCTCGACCTCTTCCGCCTCGCCTATCAGCGAGCGACAGGAGTGAATCACAGAGACACGGAGGGAATTTGAACCACGAAGGCACAAAGAGCACGACGAAGAGAGAAGGACGGGAAGAAAACAGCGTTTCTCTCTTCTCTCCCTCTTCGCGCTCTTCGTGCCTTCGTGGTTCAATCTCCTTTCTCTTTAAGGAGTCGTGATTGGCACAACGTTCGAGTGGTGGGCCAGGCGGGATGACGCCGCAGCCGGGAGGCGGGAAGGCGCTGCGGCGGGCCTTGTGGTACCTGCGGACGTACTGGCGGGATGCGTTCGGCGCGCTGTTCGCCCTTATCATGGTCTCGGCGGCGAACCTCGTCGCGCCGCAGATGATCCGCCTCGCAATTGACAGCGGCATCGCGCATCATCGGCAGCGCGCGGTGATTCTGGCCGTGGTCGGGTTGATCGCGGTCGCGGTCGTGCGCGGGCTGTTCAATTTCATGCAGGGGTTCCTCGCCGAACGCGCCTCGCAGGGCGTCGCGTATGACCTGCGCAATGCCCTGTTCGCGCAGATCGAACGACTCAGTTTCAGTTACTACGACCGCGTCGAGGCCGGGCAACTGCTGACGCGCGTCACGAACGATGTCGAGCAAATCCGCGCCTTCGCGGGGAGTGGCGTCGTGCAGCTCGCCTCGGCATTCGTCATGCTGATCGGCAGCACGGTGCTGCTGCTCCTACTGAATTGGCAACTCGCGCTCGTCGCGTTGGCGACGATCCCGCCGCTTTTTGTCCTGCTCCTGCGCTTTGTGCGGCGGATCGGCCCGTTGTTCGGTCAGGTGCAGCAGATTCTCGGGCGGCTCAACGGTGTCTTGCAGGAAGACCTCGCGGGCATCCGCGTTATCCGCGCTTTCTCGCGCGAGGAGTACGAGACGGCGCGCTACCGAGCGATTAACGACGAACTGCTGGACAAGAATCTCGCGACGATTCGGGCGTTTGCGAACAACTTTCCCTTTGTCTTCTTCTTCGCCAACCTCGGCACGCTAGCCGTTGTCTGGTTCGGCGGCTGGCAGGTGATCGGCGGCACGCTGACGGTCGGGTCACTGATCGCCTTCAATAGCTACCTCAGTTTCCTCTTGTTCCCGATCCTGACCATCGGCTTCCAGGCGGCGGGCATCTCCCGCGCCGGGGCAAGCGCGCTCCGGGTCTTCGATGTGCTGGACGCGCCGCTCGATGTGCATGACGCGCCGGACGCGGTCGCGCTGCCGTCGGTCATCGGGCGGGTCGTCTTCGATGCTGTCCATTTCCGCTATCCGGGGAGCGAGCGGGAGGTTTTGCGCGGCGTCAGTTTCGCGATCGAGCCGGGGCAGACGGTGGCGATCCTCGGCACGACCGGCTCCGGTAAGAGCACGCTGATGAACCTCCTGCCCCGCTTCTACGATGTGACGGGCGGCACGGTGACGGTGGACGGCCACGATGTGCGCCATGTGACGCTCGCCAGTCTGCGCGGCCAGATCGGCATCGTCTTGCAGGAGACGCTGCTCTTTAGCGGCTCGGTGCGCGCCAACATTGCCTACGGCAAACCGACCGCGACCGAGGAAGAGATCGAGGCGGCGGCACGCGCGGCGCAGGCGGACGGTTTTATCCGCGCCTTGTCGCAGGGGTACGAGACAATCGTCGGTGAGCGGGGTGTCGGCCTCTCCGGTGGCCAACGGCAGCGGATCGCCATCGCCCGTGCCCTGCTCGTTGATCCGCGCCTGCTGCTCCTTGACGACAGTACCTCCGCCGTGGATGCCGAGACCGAATCGCTCATTCAGGAGGCGCTCGACCGCCTGATGCGTGATAGCCGCCGCACCGCCCTCGTGATCGCCCAGCGCATCAGCACCGTCCGAGACGCCGACCGCATCCTCGTTTTGGATGAAGGCACAATCGCCGCACAAGGCACCCACGCCGAACTGCTGCGCGACAGCCCGCTCTACAACGACATCCTCGGCTCCCAACTCATCGCTGACACCCGCGATCCCGTCGCGGCGGGGGATTGAAAGAATGAGCGCAGAGAACACCGAGGGGAAAGAAGGAAAAAGAGAAATGGGTGTTGTTTTCTTTCACAATAGTCTTTCCTCTGCGGTCTCTGCGTCTAATTGTCTTCCGGGGAGGTAATTGTGGCGCAGGTGATGCGGGTGGCGGCGGAGACGGCGGAGGAGCGGGCGCGGCATCGGGGGGCGACGGCGCGGCGGCTCGTGGGGGAGATGGCGCCGTATCGGGGGCGCATTCTGATCGGCTTCGGCTTCATCGTCGTCGGGGCGGTGGCGCAGGCGGCGGGGCCGTTCCTGATTGGGCGCGCGATTGACCATGCCATCCTGCGCGGCGACCGGCCGGGGCTGACGCGGATCATGCTCGTGCTGCTCGCCGTCTATGCCGTCGGGACGCTGGCCTCGCGCGGGCAGGTCTGGCAGGTCGGCGCGATCGGGCAGCACGTCCTTGCCTCGCTGCGCGCCCGGCTCTTCGACCGTTTCCAGCGCCTGCCGCTCGGCTTCTACGACCGCCGTCCGGTCGGTGATCTGATGAGCCGCGTCATCAACGATGTGGACACGCTCAACCAGTTGCTCTCGCAGGGCTTGGTGCAACTCCTGGGTTCGCTTTTCAGCCTGATCGGCATTTTGATTGCGATGCTGGCGCTCGATCTGCCGCTCGCGCTCGTCAGTTTCCTCATCATTCCCATCATGCTGCTCGTGACGAGCACCTTCGCGCGGCGGGCACGCAAGGCGTTTCGGACGACGCGGGAGACGGTCGGCGACGTGACGGCGGAGTTGCAGGAGGAGATTACCGGCGTACGGGAGGCGCAGGCCTTCAACCGCACGGAGGAGAACATCGCGCGGTTCCGCAAGCGCAACGCCGCCAATCGCAACGCGAATGTCCAGGCCGTCGCGATTACGTCCGCCTTCTCGCCGACGATTGATGTCCTGAGCACGCTGGCCACCGCGCTCGTCATCGGCTTCGGCGGCTATCTCGTCTTCCACGGCAGTCTCACCGTCGGCGTGCTGGCGGCCTTTTTGATCTACGTGCAGCAGTTCTTTCGCCCGATCCAACTCGCCTCACAGGTTTACACGCAGTTGCAGGCGGCGCTGGCGGGCAGCGAGCGGATCTATGCCATCCTCGATGAGGAGCCGGAAGCCGCCGATCCACCCGGCACGCCCGTTCTCGGCCACGTCGCGGGGGCGATCGCCTTCGAAAATGTCACGTTTGCCTACAACCCGGATCAGCCAGTGCTGCACGATGTCTCGTTCCAGATCGCGGCGGGGCAGACGGTCGCGCTCGTCGGGCAGACGGGGGCGGGCAAGACGACCATTGCGAACCTCATCCCCCGCTTCTATGATGTGACGCGCGGCGCGGTGTTGGTGGACGGGCAGGATGTACGTGCCGTGACGCGGGCGAGTCTGCGTCGTCAGATCGCCATTGTCTTGCAGGAGCCGTTCCTGTTCAGCGGCACGGTTGCCGAGAATATCCGTTACGGCAACCTCTCGGCGACGCGGGAGCAGATCGAAGACGCGGCGCGCGCTGTGGACGCGCACGGCTTCATCGCGGCGCTGCCCGACGGATACGAGACCGTGCTCGGCGCGGGCGGCGGCACGCTCAGTCAGGGGCAGCGGCAACTGCTCGCTTTTGCCCGCGCCATCCTCGCGGAGCCGCGTATCCTCATCCTCGATGAGGCGACGAGCAATATTGACACGCGCACCGAGGCGACGATTCAGCGCGCCCTCGGCACCCTGCTTGCCGGGCGCACGAGCATCGTCATCGCCCACCGCCTGAGCACGATCAGGAGCGCCGACCTCATCCTCGTCGTCGAGGGCGGCGAGATTGTCGAGCGCGGCACGCACGACGAACTGCTGCGCCAGAATGGGCGGTATGCCGATCTCTCGCGACGGCAGTTCCGGGACATTCCGACGCTCGCGGAGGCGTCGTAGCCGACTGGGGATTGCCCCACCCCGGCCCTTGCTTCCCCACGTATAATCGCTGTGACGAGTTCACACTTTTAGGGAAAGGGAGCGGCACGATGAAAGCGGCGAATGACTTCAAGGCGTTTATTCTCCGGGGCAATGTCGTGGACCTGGCGGTCGGTATCATCATCGGGGCGGCGTTTGGGACGGTTGTCACCGCCTTTGTCAAGGACCTCATCACACCTCTGATCGCCGCCATCGGCGGCAAGCCGGACTTCGCCGCGATCGGCTTCACGATCAACCACAGCCGGTTCCTCGTCGGGGATTTCATCAACGCGGTTGTCTCGTTCTTAATCATCGCGGCGGTCGTCTTCTTCTTTGTCGTCCGGCCCGTCAATGCGCTGATGAACCGGCGCAAGACCGAGACACCCGCCGTCGCGAAGACGCGCGAGTGCCCGTACTGCCTGAGCAGCATCCCGATTGCGGCGAGCCGGTGCGCCTTCTGCACGCAGGAAGTGCCGTCCACGGCGGCGTGACGGTCGTTGCGATCTGCCGGGAAAGCCAATCTTCCTCCTCTCCTGCGGAGCCGTTTGACTGATTGGCCTCGTCGAGTCGTTGTCTACCGTTGCACACGAGGTCTCCTGATTGAGCATCAGGGCTCTCAATCCGCCCGCACCGCCGCTTCCGGTGTTCGCGCCGCCTCGCGCGGTTGGTTCGCACGCGCGCCTTCGTCGTGCGCGCTATCCGTGCGGCGGACGAAGACGAGCGCGATGACGACCGCGACGATAATGAAGACGGTAGCGACGCGGATCGTGTCGTTGAAGCCGGAGATGAAGGCTGTATGGGTCGCCTGCTGGATCGTCGACGCAAACTGCGGCGGCGCCTGGGGTGGGACGCGTCCGGCGAAGGCGACATTACCGCCCGTGCCCTGCACGAGCCGGTCCGCGAACTCCTTCGGCACCTGCCCCGCCGCGAGTGCATTCGGCAGGTAGTGTGCATAGCGAGGAGGTGAAGATCGAGCCGAGCAGAGCGATGCCCATGCTCGACCCAACTTGCCGCATCGTCGCACTGATGCCGGTCGCGAGACCCGCCCGCTCGCGCGGGGCGGCGCTGACGGCCGCAGTCGTCAACTGCGCCTGTACCGCCGCGCCGCCGATCCCCGCGATGATCAGTCCCGCGAGCAGCGCGTCCCAATCCGATACGGGTGTGATGCGGGTCAGGAGCAGGAAGCCAACCGCAAGCAGCGCCAGGCCGACAGCGAAGATCAGCCGTGCGCCGAGGCGGTTCGCGTTCGCACCCACAAGCGGTGCGACGATGATGCTGCCGATCACGAAGGGGATATACCGCAACCCCGTGCCGAGTGCGTCATAGCCCAGCACATTCTGGAAGAGTAGCGCCATGATGAAGAGCAGGCCTGCGTAACTGAAACTGACGATTACGGTGATCACCGCCGTGCCACTGAAGGTCGGTACGCGAAAGAGCGAGAGGTCCATCATCGCATCCAGCCCGCGCCGTGCCTGCACGATCTCCGCGACGATGAAGAGGACGAAGAGCACGACTGCCACCGCCAGCCAGCCGAGCGTGCGACCGCTCGTCCAGCCCCACTCCGCGCCCTTGATCAGCGCTAACGTGAGCGAGAAGAGGGTCGCGATACTGAGGGTGACGCCGATAATGTCCAGATAGCGGTTCGCCCGTGTGTTGCGCGATTCCTTAATAACGAGCGCGCCCGCGATAATCCCGATGATGCCGATCGGTACATTGATGAGGAAGACGGATTGCCAACTGACATACTTGACGAGCAAGCCACCAACAATCGGTCCGGCGATCAGCGCGATGCCCGAAACGCCGCCATAGATGCCGAACGCGGTGCCGAGTTCCGGCCCCCAGAAGGTCGCGGAGATGATCGCCGCCGCGATCGGCGAGAGGATCGCGCCACCGATGCCCTGTACGCCGCGCGCAATCTGCAACTGCGTGACATTCTGCGAGAGCGCGCAGCCGAGCGACGACGCGGCGAAAATAAACAGCCCGATCAGAAAGAGCCGCTTGCGCCCGAAGAGGTCGCCGAGTTTCGCCATCGTCAGGATCAAAGCAGCGATGACGAGCGCATAGGTGTCAATCACCCACTGGAGTTCGGAGAAGGAACTTTTGAAGTCTTGTGCAATGCTCGGCAGCGCGACGTTGACGACCGTGACATCGAGGAGCGCCATGAAGAGGGCAAAGTTCACCGCCGCCAATGTGTACCAGCGGCGCGGGTCCTTCGGCTGGTTCGCGGCGCCCCATGCGGCGGGCGCGGATGCTTCTGCCATGCGGTTCAATCCTTTCCGTTTACACCAACCGAGAGCCAGCGTTCAAACTCCGCGATGACGCGCGCGTACGCGAAGGTTTCCGGCTCCCGTGCCAACTGAATAGATGCGCCCTTGATGAAGGCGATGATCGCCGATGCCGTGGCGTTCACGTCGAGGTCCGTCCGCAGTGATCCTTCGGTGATACCGGCGCTCACTATTTCCATGAGGGTGGTATACCAGCCGGTATCCATGCCGCGATAGATGGCGTGAATCGCCTCGTCGCGCAACGAGCGCAGGAAGAGTTCATGGAGCACGATCTGGAGTTCAGGGCGGTCGCGCTTGATCTCCAGCGCGTGCCAGAGTTCGGCGTGCAATTGCTCCCGCGCCGTCGCTCCCTGCGCCCGGATGGACGCGTTCTGCTCGGCGAACTGCCGCTCGATATAATCCACCACGCCTCGGATGAGGTCCTCCTTCGTGGCGAAGTAGTAGTGCAGCGTCGCGATATTGACACCCGCCCGCGCGGCAATCTCGCGCGTCCGCAATCCCTCGAAGCCCCGTTCCGCAATCAGAGAGTAGGCTGCCAACACAAGTTCCTGCCGTCGCTCATCGCCGTGCGGCGTATACGAGACGAGAATCTGTGCGGGTATGGCGTCTGGTCTGTCAGTGTCATTTGTGATAACCATCGCCTCTCCTCCAATCAATCACTTGATTGGGAGAGTAGCATGGATGACTACCTTTGTCAATCAACTGATTGATTAGGGATTATGCGTGCTCAACAAGCCACGATGGGTGCCAGGTTCGTGGGCTTCGTGTGGTTCGTCGGGCTGCGGGACGGGCGCGGGCGGCGTTGGCGAGGTGCGAATCTCTTTGTGGACGATCCGGCCCTCGGCATCCAGCGTGTAGACATAGGGAGTCGCGGTGGCGATTTCGAGGGTGACGACCTGCTCCGGTGTCAGTCTCTCGATCTCCTTGACGATGGCGCGCAGGCTGTTGCCATGCGCGACGACAACGACATTTCCCCCGCTGGTAACGCGGGGCAGGATATGATCGCGAAAGAAGGGGAAAGCGCGGGCATCCGTATCGGCGAGGCTCTCCCCGCCCGGTGGCTGGATGTCCCACGAGCGGCGCCACGCCTGTACCTGCTCCGCGCCGAAGCGCGCCGCCGCTTCGGCCTTGTTCATGCCGGTGAGGTCGCCGTAGGCGCGTTCATTGAGCGCGGCGTCCTTGACAATCGGGATCTCCTCACAGTGCAGCACGCCGAGGATGATCGCAAGTGTCTCCTGCGCCCGCTGGAGCGCCGAAGTAAACGCGGAATCCACCGGAATATCATGCAGGAGATGGCCCGCGCGTTTGGCCTCCTGCCGCCCAGTCTCGGTGAGGGGCACATCCGTCCAGCCCGTAAAGCGATTCTCCAGATTCCATTGTGATTGCCCATGGCGGACAAGGACAAGATAGGTCATAGCATCTCCCAGGATGAGCGATGAACGATGATCAGTCCGTGCATTGACGCCGATTGCTCCCGCACATACGCTACCACCGTCGTCATGCGACGGGAACAAGGAGGGCGGCATGCAGGGACCGGACGAGAATGCAGCGCGAATGCGCCGGGTTACGGAGAGCATTGTCCCGCTCGACGCGCGCTCCCATGATGGCGCGACCCGTACTTCACTGGCTGAACGCATGGCGTTCTATTCCGTGCCCGGAGTAAGTATTGCGGTGATCAACGAGTATCACCTGGAATGGGCGCGGGGCTACGGCGTGCGGGAGTCCGGGAAATCAGACCCCGTTACCACAGAAAGCCTCTTTCAGGCAGGTTCTGTGAGCAAGCCTGTTGCTGCCGTCATGGCGCTGCAACTCGTCTGCTTAGAGCAACTTGATCTCGATGAGGACGTCAATCACTCCTTGCGCTCCTGGCAGATACCGGCGAACGGGACATGGCAACCACGCGTGACGATTCGGCATCTGCTCAGCCATAGTGGCGGCCTGACGGTGCATGGTTTCCCAGGGTACCGCCGCGATGGCCCAATTCCTTCCCTGACGCAGGTCTTGCAAGGCGAATGTCCCGCGAATACGCCGCCGATCCGTGTGGATACCCTGCCCGGCACGCAGTTTCGCTACTCCGGCGGCGGGACGACAGTGCTGCAACAACTGCTCATTGATAGTACCGGGAAATCGCTCCCTCAAGTAGCGCGAGAACGGGTATTCGAACCGTTAGGCATGTGTCACAGCACGTACGAGCAACCGCTGCCCGCAGTCTATTGGGATCAGGCCGTCGCCGGGCACCGCACGGGCGGCGGTGTGGTCGAGGGGAAGTGGCATGTCTATCCGGAAATGGCTGCTGCGGGACTCTGGACCACGCCAACCGATCTCGCGCGCCTTGTTATGGATATTCAAGCGGTGCGGGCAGGGAAACCCCACACCATTCTTTCCCGCGATATGGTGAACGACATGTTGACACCGCAAATTGAAAGCCGGGGGCTGGGATTCGCGTTGGCGGGGAGCGGTGCGCATGCGCGTTTCTTGCATGGCGGTGACGATCAGGGGTTCACCTGTCGCCTCGTTGCATATAGCGAGTGCGGCTGCGGCGCAATTGTGATGACAAACTCCGATGAAGGCGTGCCGCTCCTCGATGAAATTTTCAACGCAATCGCGGCGGAATATGCGTGGCCAGGGTATCTACCCGAGGAGCCAACACGGGTGCTGATCACTGCGGACGTGCTCGACCGATACATCGGTATGTACGTCTTCCGCCTCGATTTCACGCTCGTCGTGACACGCGATGGTAACAACTTGGCAGTCCAGCCGATTGGGCAAGCGCCACTCATCTTCGCCCCTGAATCCGAAGCGACATTCTTCAGTAAAGTCGTTGACACGAAACTAACATTCATCACGACCGATGCGGGTGCGGTGACGGGGGTATGCTTCCAACAGAACGGACAAGAAATAACGGGGAAGAGATTGTAGGGGCGCACAGCGTGCGCCCGCCATGAAGAAGGCATACATCGTGACAGACACTGGCACATACGACCCCCTCCGCGCGCGGGTACGGGAATTCTGCAAGGGTTTCCCGGACGCGTACTGGCGCGAATTAGATCGCACGCGCTCCTACCCGGAAACCTTCACGCGGGCGATGACCGAGACCGGGCTGCTCGGCGCGCTCATCCCGCAGGAGTACGGCGGCCTCGGCATGCGCCTGACGGAAGCCTCGATAATTCTCGAAGAGGTCAACTATAGCGGCGGCAATGCGGGCCCGGCGCACGCGCAGATGTATGTGATGGGCACGTTGTTGCGGCACGGTTCCGAGGAACAAAAGCGAGAATATTTACCGAAAATCGCCAGTGGCGAACTGCGGCTGCAAGCCTTCGGCGTCACGGAGCCGGACGCCGGATCGGACACGACGAGCCTGACGACGACCGCCGTGCGGGACGGTGACCGCTACATCGTCAACGGGCGGAAAATCTATATCTCCCGCGTCCAGCACTCCGACCTCATGCTCCTACTCGCCCGCACGACGCCGCAGGAGCAGGTGCAGCGGAAGTCGCACGGCCTGTCCGTCTTTCTCATTGATCTCCGTGACGCGCTGGCGAACGGCCTGACCGTCGAGCCGATTCCGATTATGCTGAACAACGAGACGAACAAACTCCACTTCGACAATGTGCCGATCCCGGCGCGCAGCCTGCTCGGCGAGGAGGGGCGCGGCTTTCGCTACATCCTCGACGGCATGAACGCCGAGCGCATTCTGATCGCCGCCGAGTGCATCGGCGATGGCCGCTGGTTCGTCGAGCGCGCGACACGGCGGGCGAAGGAGCGGGAAGTTTTCGGTCGTCCAATTGGCCAAAACCAGGGCATCCAGTTCCCGATCGCGCGGGCGCATGTCAATGTCGCGGCAGCAGATTTGATGCGCTTCACGGCGGCGGAGAAGTTTGACCGGGATGCGCCGTGCGGTGCGGAAGCAAATATGGCGAAATTGCTTGCGGCGGACGCCTCGTGGGAGGCGGCGAACGCTGCGGTGCAGACCTACGGCGGCTACGGCTTTGCGGCGGAGTACGACATCGAGCGCAAGTTCCGCGAGACGCGGCTCTATCAGGTCGCGCCGCTCTCCACGAACCTCATTCTCTCCTACGTCGCCGAGCATGTACTTGGTCTGCCACGATCGTACTAAGAACAGCAAAAGGGAGCGGAAACCAAATGAACCGCAGAGGCGCAGAGAAGGCAAAAAACGCAAAGAACGCAAAGATACGAAGGGAGGAATGCAATTTGTCAAAATCTCTCTTCACTTCTTTGCGTCCTTTGCGCTCTTTGCGCCTTTGCGGTTCTCCCCGGTTTCATCCTCCCGTTCTGGTGGCTTCGGAGTGGGTGCGAAATGCCTGAAGTGTTGCCGCTGGAGGGGATCACCGTCGTCGCGCTAGAGCAGGCCGTCGCCGTGCCATTTGCGACGCGGCAACTCGCCGATCTCGGCGCGCGGATCATCAAGATCGAGCGCGTCGGTGTCGGCGACTTTGCCCGGCAATACGAGTCCGCCGTTCGGGGGATGAGCGCGCACTTCGTCTGGCTCAACCGCTCCAAGGAATCGCTCGCGCTCGACATGAAGCAGCCCGAGGCCCAACGGATCGTCCATCAACTGCTGGAAACGGCGGACGTTTTCATCCAGAATCTCGCTCCCGGCGCGGCGGACCGGCTCAGTTTCGGGGCGGCATCGCTGCACGAGCAGTATCCCCGCCTGATTATCTGCGACCTCTCCGGCTACGGCTCGTCTGGGCCGTACCGCGATAAGAAGGCGTACGACTTGCTCGTCCAGTGCGAAACGGGTGTTGTCTCGGTGACGGGCACGCCCGAATCGCCATCCAAGGCAGGGATCGCCATCGCGGACCTCGCGGGCGGCATGTACGCCTACTCCGGCATCCTCACCGCCCTGATCCAGCGCGGGCGGACGGGCAAGGGCACAATGCTGGAAATCTCGCTCTTCGACGGCCTCGCGGAGTGGATGGGCTACCCGGCCTACTTCACCAAGTACGGTGGCGCGCCGCCCGCCCGCACCGGCGCGAGCCACGCGACGATCGCGCCCTACGGCCCCTTCGCGACGGGCGATAGCGGCGCCATTTTCCTCGGTGTTCAGAACGAGCGCGAGTGGGCCAACTTCTGCGCCGGAGTCCTGCAACAACCCGATATCGCCACCGATCCTCGCTTCGCCTCCGGCCCCGCCCGTGTCGCGCATCGGGCGGCATTACACGAGGCGATCAATGCGGTGTTTCGCCACCTCACTGGCGTGGAGGTCGTGGCGCGGCTGGAAGCGGCGGGGATCGCCAACGCGCGGCTCAACAGCGTGCAGGAATTCCTCGATCATCCCCAACTCGCAACGCGCGACCGCTGGCAGGAGGTGATATCGCCGGTCGGCACCCTCTCCATGCTCAAGCCGCCTGTCATCATGGACGGTATAGAGCCGCGTATGGACCCGATCCCGGCAGTTGGCGCGCACACCGAGGCGATCCTGCGCTCCCTCGGCTATGATGAGATGCACATCGAACGACTCCGCGCGGAAAACGTGATCTGATGGGGAGAAACCGGGGATGAACCGCAGAGGCGCAGAGGACGCAGAGAGACACAGAGAAAGAGGAAAAAGAGGAGAACAAAATACTTCTCCCCCTTCTCTCTCCTCCCCCTCTGCGCCTTTGCGGTTCATTTGGTTTCTCCCCGTGTTTTTGTGGCGAGACAAAGGAGGACGAGTATGGCTGCGTATGTGATCGCGCAAGTAGATGTCAACGACCCCGAACGGTACGTCGAGTATCGGAAGATGGTTCCGGCATCGGTGGAGGCGTATGGCGGGAAATTCATCGCCCGTGGCGGCAAAGCGGAAGTCCTGGAGGGCGAGAAGCAACTGCCTGAGCGCGTGGTAATCATCGAATTCGAAAACATGGAGCGGGCGAAGGCGTGGTGGGCGTCGGAGGAATACCGCGAGGCGAAAGCCTTGCGACAGGCGACCTCGAACGGTACGCTCTTTCTGGTGGATGGGATGTAGGCTGGAAAGCCGGGGAGGGCGCACGACCATGCGCCCCTACACCATGTATTGCTCCCCTCTCCTTTGCCACCAGGCAAAGGAGAGGGGGCTGGGGGGCGAATGGCGGTCAAAGAGGGGTGGCATGGACGGTTCTTCGAGGATTTCGCGGTTGGCGATGTCTATCAGCATCCGTTGGGGCGGACGGTGACGACGACCGATAACATCTGGTTCACACTGCTGACGCAGAATACTGCGCCGATCCACTTCGACCACCACTACGCCGCGCAGACGGAGTTCGGCAAACCACTCGTGGATTCCACCTTTACCCTCGCACTTGTTACCGGCCAGAGCGTGACGGACATCTCGCAGAATGTGCTGGCAAACCTCGGCTGGGATGCGGTGCGGCTACCCAATCCGGTCTTCGAGGGGGACACAATCTACTCCCAGTCTGAGGTGCTTTCGCTGCGGGAATCGCACTCCCGCCCCAACGTCGGCATCGTGACGGTGAAAACAACAGGCTACAACCAGGACGGCACGGTCGTTATCACCTTTACGCGGACGGTGATGGTCTACAAGCGCGGCCATGCTCCGATCATCCCTCGCCTCGGCCCACGCGAGGACGGAAAGAATTGAACCACGAAGGCCCGAAAAGGGAAGAGAAAAAGAAGAGAAGACATTGATCGGATTCCTGGCCTTTTCTTCGTATCTCATCGCGTCCTTCGCGCCTTCGTGGTTAGAAGGAGTTTCTTCCTGTGTCTGATCTCACTGCCCGGTTGGAGCGGTCGGTGCTGCTCGTGCCGGCGTCGAACCTGCGGATGATCGAGAAGGCGGCTGCTTCCGCCGCCGATGCGGTCTGCATTGACCTCGAGGACGCTGTCGCGCCGAGCGAGAAGGCGACGAGCCGCGCCAATGTCATTCACGCGCTCCTGCATCTCGATTTCGGCCACAGCCTGCGCCTCTTCCGCATGAACGCGCTTGACACGCCGTTCGCCTACCGCGATCTGATCGAAGTTGTGGAGGCGGCGGGCGATCACCTCGACCTCGTCATGCTGCCGAAAGTGAACCGCCCGGAAGATGTCTACGTCGTCGAGACGCTACTGACGCAGATCGAGATGGCGAAGGGGTTTCATAATCGCATCGGCATCGAGGCGCAGATCGAGACGGCACTCGGCTGTGTCCATGTCAATGCGATTGCCGCCTGCTCAACACGGGTCGAGACGATCATCTATGGGCCGGGCGACTACGCCGCTTCCCTCCAGATGCCAATGGACGTAATCGGCGTACCGGACGAGAATGATGCCGTGTATCCGGGTCACCGTTGGCACGCGATCATGCAGAGCGTCATCGTCGCGGCGCGGGCGTACGGGAAACGGTGCATGGACGGCCCGTACGCTGCCTTCCGCGATGCGGAGGGATTTGAACGCGCCTGCGAGATCGGGCGCGTGATGGGCTTCGACGGCAAATGGGCGATCCATCCAAGCCAGATCGAAACCGTAAATCGCGTCTTCTCGCTGTCGGCATCGCAAGTGGCGTGGGCGCACCGCCTCCTCGACGCCTATGAGGAGGCACTGCGCGCGGGGACGGGAGCGATCACCGTGGACGGAAAAATGGTGGACGCCGCCTCCCTCCGCATCGCCCGCGCCATCATTGAGAAGAACGCGCTGGCAGCTGCCCGGAATGGATAATGTTAACGTAGGCGTATGAACAGTAACGACTTAATCCGATAGTTGCTCGGTGATAGCAGGCTTTCCAGCCTGCCCTTCGCCAGGGAGAGGCAGGCTGGAAAGCCTGCTATCACCGCTGTTCGTTGCTTCCCGATTCCGTCCGCGCAATCGTGTAGCGGATAAAGGCAAGCATCTCCGTCATATCGTCGGGACGGGTATCGTGCCGCCAGACGAGGGCTTGGGCGATCAGATCCGGCCAGGGCGGCGGCAAGGTCTGCCGCGCCCAAACGGCTGCCGCAGGCTTGGAGACGACCGTTCCATACGCGAGGGTATACAGTGCGCGGCACATCGTCAGGATGGCGTATGCCTGATAGTCGCGGGTGCGCAACCACGCCGGCTCCGGCCCGTCGAGTGGCATGCGCCAGTAGTCGTCGAGCGCCTGCCGCACCGCCGCGCGCAGTTCGTCCGGCGATACAGGATCAATCAGTGTCTTCGGCGGTGGCCCCTGCACGACCATGCCGTATTCCCGGACGATAGATCGCTCGATCACCCAATGACCGCCATGTGCGCGGATACTGAACGGCCAGTCCATGCCAATCGTCGGATGCCGGTTATTCGCGGGATCGTAGCGGCGCAATGCGGCGCGCGGGATATAGGAGCCTTCCAGTTTCTCCGCCCATTGCAGCCCACTCGCCGCGATCCGCGCGTGCATCGCCTCCAATGCGTGGAGCATACTTTCCGGCAGTTCGTGTGCGGAGACGACGAGGAAATCAATGTCGCTGCTGCCCGGCGCGAAATCCCCGAGCGACAGCGATCCGTAGCAATACATCCCGACGAATTCCGACCCCAGTATCCCCCGCACCTCCTGAAGCAGGAGGCGAAGGACGGCATTGACCGCAGGATATGATGTGGGATCGTTCGGCATAGTCATGGCGCCGCCTCTATCGGCTGATACAGTTTGAGATCGGGGATGCGCCGGAAGTGCCGAAGATTGAAGGTAAGCACGGTCAGATCGTCAGGTCGAAGTCCGCGATCAACTCATCGCCTCCATCATGCCGATGCCGCGATGTGTGCATCATGCAGGACGGAGCGATCCGTGACGCGCAATGCTTCCACGGGTACAAGATGAACGGCATCGTCCCGATAGAACTCGACGGTTACCGCTCCCCGACTGAGAGCGTTTGTGTCAATCACCGCACCATGCTCCCCGCCCGCAGATCATACTCCGAGAGATCATCCGTCAATTCTCCCTCATCATAGGGATTCGGCATCATAATCCTCGTCTTACACGATCGGGGTCGGACCAAGGAGCGTGACACCGAACTGCGTGAAGTGGTGATCGAAGGCGAAGGCGTGCGCGATGTGCAGGCGCTCCATCACCGCGAAACTCGTGGCATCGGTGAGCGAGAAGTCCTTGTCGTCGTACTGATAGATGATCGCACGCGCCCGCTGACGCGGATGAGTACCGTGCTGCTGCGATCAAGTTCCGTAAGGAACCGGACGGCAGTCGTGCGGCCAAGGCGCGCGAGGAGGAGGGCATGCGCTTCCGCGACAATGAGGTTGGTCGTGAAGAGCCGGGGAGATTCACGCGCGAAGCGTGTGAGGATGGCATAGGCCGCCGCATAGTTCGGATCGCGGTCAGTCGCGAGCGCATAATAAGCCGATGAATCCATTAGCACGCGCCGTAACGCCGGAAACGAGCGCACGTTCATTTCGCTTTCGGTCCATATGCCTCGGCGAGGTACCGATACTTGTCCCCGGAAACATTCGCGTCGTCTCTGGATTGACCAATGCCGACAATGTTCCATAGCGAGTCTTCGGCGGTGAATCCCTTGCCACGTACAACGCCATGCGGTTTCGGTGCGTATGCGTCAGCGAGATACCGTTCCTTGTCTTGTGAGGCATCAGTCGGTTCGTCTTCTTCGGACCGCGCGACGCCGATAATGTTCCAAAGTGAATCACTCGCAGAGGGTGGCTTGCCCACATGCGGCGCCTCGGTTGCGTCCGATACGCGAACATCCGCACGGCTGAGGTGATAGCGAATACCGTTCGCCTCCAGTATCACCGGCGCTTCCGCCGCCTTTTCCAAGGCTGCGGCGAGTTCGCCCTCTGGGGTAATATGAATTGTTTCAGTTACCACGACTCGTTCCTTTCCGCGCGTTGGTACGATATGTGCTGCCACGCTGCGTAGGGCGGCGCACACAGCGATCTGGGATACGCTGAAAGTATACGGCATCGGATTGCACAATCATGGGGGAATAGATATGGGTCAGGTCGTGCTTGGACTGGTCTTTCACAATCACCAGCCGATCGGCAACTTCGGCTGGGTCAATGAGGAACACTACGAGAAGGCGTACGAGCCGATGGTCGCCGCGCTCGAACGGCATCCGGGCGTGCGCGTCGGTCTGCATTACACCGGCTCGCTCCTCGACTGGCTGCGCATGACCCATCCCGATCTGCTCGACCGCATCCGCGCGCTGGCGGAGCGGGGGCAGATCGAGGTCGTCGGCGGCGGCTTCTACGAACCGGTGCTCGCCGTGCTGCCGGAGGTGGATCGCGTCGGGCAGGTCCGTGCCCTCGCCGATGCCGTGCGGGAGACGTTCGGCACGACACCGACCGGCATGTGGCTGGCGGAGCGTGTTTGGGAACCAGGATTGCCGCACTCGCTCGTGGACGCCGGCATGCAATGGACGATTGTGGACGATACACACCTGCTCGCCTCCGGTGTCGGGCCGGACGATCTCTACGGCTATTATCTGACCGAGGACGACGGACGACCGATCGGCGTCTTTCCCTCGCTCTATTCGCTCCGCTACACCGTGCCGTGGCGTCCCGTTGAGGAGACGATTGACTTCCTGCGCGGGTTGGCGGCGAACGCGCCGGACGGCCACCCACCGATCGCCGTGATGGGCGACGATGGCGAGAAGTTCGGCGCGTGGCCGAGCACCTACGAGCACGTCTGGGCGCGTGGCTACATGGATCGCCTCTTTGCCGCGCTGGAGGAGCATCGCGACTGGCTTCTGACGATGCCACTTGGCGAGTACCGCCAGAACTACCCGGCGCTCGGCCGCATCTATCTGCCGACCGCCTCGTACGTCGAGATGAGCGAGTGGGTGCTGCCCGCCCGTGCTGCCGCGCAATTCGAACAGGTGCGGCACGACATGGAGGCGGAGCGGCCTGATGTCGCGCGGTGGATGCGCGGCGGCTTCTGGCGCTCCTTCATGACGAAGTACCCGGAGATCAACCGTCTCCACAAGCGGATGCTCCGCACGCATGCCAAGGTCCACGCGGCGCGGGCGGTGGGTGGCGAAGGAGATGGCGGACTGCTCGAACTCTATCGCGGGCAAAACAACGACGCCTACTGGCATGGCGTTTTCGGCGGCATCTACATGAATCACATGCGCGCCGAGACGACGCACCGCCTCTTGCTCGCGGAAAACGCCGCCGATGCGATCTTGCACGCGCACGAGGTGGACTGGTTCCAGTACGAATTGCGCGATCTCGATGCGGACGGTGCGCCCGAACTGCTTCTCACCGGCCAGCACCAGAGCCTGCTCATTGACCCTGCGGAGGGTGGCATGCTCCAGCAGTGGGACATTCGCCGTGCCGCCATCAACGCACTCGATACGCTCGCCCGCCGCCCCGAAGCATATCACGAGACGATTCGCGTTCACGCGCACGAGGCGCGTGCCGCCGATGCGACGCCTGCGGATGGCGCGGAAACAACAGCGGCGGACGCGAACGCGCAGGACGAAGCGGAGAACGAACCGGCGAATATCCACGGCATCATCCGCTTCCGCGAGGCAGGGTTGGAAGAGTATCTCGCTTACGACACCTACGACCGGGGCGGCGGCATCGAGCACCTGCTGGATAGCGACGTTGGGCCGGACGATTTCCGCTTCATGCGCTACACCGAGCGGGGCGACTTCGCGCGCGGTGTCTGGGCGCTCGACCCGATTGATGCGGCGACCGCCTCCTTCGCGCCCGCCGGGGACGCGCAGGCCCCGACGTGGAAGTTCACGCTCCGTCGCGACGGTCAGATCGCCTGGCCGGACGGCGGCACATCGTCGCTGACGATTGAGAAGACGTATATGGTGCAGACGATTGGCGCGGCCTTCACCTGCCATTACCGCGTCACGAATCGCGGCCCGTGGCCGGTGACGCTCGTCTTCGCCTCCGAGTGGAACGTCAACCTACAAGGCGGCGGGCACAACGACCAATGCTACACCTGGCTGCCGGACCACTCTGCCCTGACCACGTTCCACGATCTGCCGGAGACGTGGCAGGAGGCGGCTGAACTGCACATGGGCAATACCTACCTCGATGTGGACCTCTCGTTGCTGGTCAGCCCACCCGCCGAACTCTGGAAGCTGCCGATTGAAACCGTCTCTAACTCTGAGGGTGGTTTCGAGCGCGTTTATCAGGGCACCAGCCTCGTCGCTCGCTGGCCCCTGACCCTCGACCCCGCACAGACATGGGAAGGCAGCGTCTATTGGACGGCAGGCGTCGCGCAGCCGAGCAATGAATGACGAGCAATGAGCAATGAATGGAGAAAAGGCAGTGGACAGTAAACTATTCATGGCCTTCAGTGCATGATGCTTCATATTCTGGAGACTGTCTGCCGAACGCTCTGCTGATTGTTGGTATATCTTGGATAAGGAAGGCAAGAATCACGATGGATCATTGGAGCCAATCGTGTACGCTGTTCGATTCATTCCGGATCGAGGACCATTGGTGGTATCCACACACGGATACCCGCAAGATTGCCGGTGTTCTGACGTATACGAGTGATGACATCATTCTTGCCTTCTTTGGGACACCGTATCCAGACCCCGAGAGTAGGGGACTAGAGGATCTTCAACCGAGAGTGATTTACGGGGAGACATTAGGCGGCCTGCTGATCACCGTGATGAATTGCAACCAACGACAGGGACAAATGGGATCGCCAAGGATCGCCTATTCGGCAACCCATGTCTTTGTTGGCGAACATCTTGTGACCGATCCGGAGCCTCGGTTTCCCTCGACATCGGTGCAATACTGGAGTTGACCCGGTTTGGTGGACACCCGAAGATTGGGGAGAACCCAAGGAGGTGTCCCGATGGCACGCACGATTCCCTTCTATCCGCCGGAGTTCAAAGTCGAAGCGGTTCGCCTCGT
>JAABUU010001106.1_pt1 | contig 48598 bp, 38 predicted proteins | sample 5559301 | NCBI WGS metagenome assembly JAABUU01 (sample SAMN10711884, study PRJNA513360) | rock metagenome | isolation source: Antarctica rocks | place: Antarctica: Victoria Land, Richard Nunatak white | reverse complement strand
ATTTTATTCTGAATGTCGTTCATCAGAGTGATATCGTCGTAGTTCAGAAAGCTGAATATTCTAGTGAATTCTGAATAGAAAGAGCTGAAGAGCTTGTTGAGCTGCTTCAGAGCGACGTATTTGCAACAACACTTTCGAATCAGATTTTGATCTTCGTAAATTTCTTTCAGATGTTTCAGTAGCTCTGATAGTAATTGATAGAGTGAGAGAGCATTAACACAATGCTTTGCATAGATTTGCTGATCAGCATCGTCTTCTAGCCTGAAAATTACATAGACAATATGAATCTTTTCAGTAGAGTAATGATTCGCGTTGACATTGAGCTTGTCAGCTATTTTGATGTTTCATGTCTCTCAGATAGAATCATCTGTTTCGATGAAAATGAGTGAATTCAAAAGCTTAATGAACTTGTGATGATCATTCTTGTTATCAAATAAAGTGAATGACTTTCATGAGCTTCGAAGACGTTGATCGACTTCAGAAATCAATGAAGTCTCTTTCTGATTAACTCGATGCTCGACTGACTGAGTCTCTTGACGAGACATAGATCAATCAGCTTAACGTTGTTTCACTCTGAAGTTCAATCACTCATCTTGTAGCTGATGAATCTTTTTCTCTAGCTCATCATTTTTATCAAAAGCAACTTCTAGTTGTTTCGCTCTCTTTTTGTGATCATCTTGTATGAGAAGTCAGTATTCATTAAGTTGTAAAGTCAAGTCTTGCTGACTTCAAAGCTTATGCAGCATTTTGATGACTTCGCTGAATTGATTGCTGACTCAATGAAACAGTTGTTCTTCAATGTTTATATTTCATGCAATGACAGCTTTCTCAGCTTTGACTGAAGCATCAATGAGTAGAAGTGAAACTCTTCTATTGACAGTGCTTCTGAGCAAACGATTTGTTCGAAGCTCAACTGACTCGACGTCACGTGTCATGATGAGAGAAGATAGAAGTTGTTGAGATAAGAGTAGATGAGAGATTGATGTTTTGAATTGATGTTTTTTGATGAGTGAAAATTCAAAGAATCTCTTGTAAATTTCAGATAATAATTGAGTGTTTTATTCAAAGAATCTCTTGCAAATAAACTGATGAAAATGAGTGTAGAATTGAAGAATTTCTTGCAATCTAAAATGATGATGCAAATTTGAAGAATTTCTTGCAAATTTTTCTTACTGAATAGATTGTTTTGTATCATCTATTCATCGATAGCAAAGTAGTAGATGATGAGCATTTATCTAATGTTAGAAGTCAGCATAAAGCGAGTCAATATGAGTGTCATTTAACTAGAAGATAAATGCTAAGAAAGAAAGATAGCTACAGAAAAGAAGCTGACTACATATGTATGTTTCTCAGTCAACACTAGACTCAATAAAGACTAGTCAAGATGATGAAGTGAGAATAAATCTGACAAGACTAGAAGACTGAGTCTGACAAGACTAGAATCGTGACAACATTGATCTTTTCAGAATTTATTTTGATTTTGTGAGTGATGATTATTAAATTCAAATACTTGATCTCAATAATTGAAAATTCGCATTTCTTAATATTTATTTGTAGTTCAACGACTTTAAGTTGCTTCAGTATCTGATGAACATGCTGAGTATGCTTCTTTTTGCTGTTGCTATAAATTAAGATATCATTCATGTATGCAATGCAGAAAACATTCAAAAAGTCATGCAGAGTGTCATTAATGAAGTTCTGAAATGATGATGATTCATTTATGAGTTCAAAGAGCAAAACGTTGTACTTGTATAAATCATAACGTTTTTGAAAAGCGATCTTTCACTCATCTTCATAAGTCATTTGTAGTTTATTAAAGACTGCAATAATATTTAACTTGATATAGTACTTGATCTTAGTCAGTCAATTCAGAATTTCTTGAATGAGAAATAATGAATATTGATTCTTAACTGTCATGATATTCAGATCTTAATAATTTACGCAAAATCTGAGTTCTTCGCTTGATTTTTTAACAAAGAGTATCAAAGAGATCACAAGAAAAGAGCTGACTTGAATAAAGTTTTTGATCAAATTATTCTTCAAATACTTCTTTAATACTTGAAGCTCATCTTGAAACATATTATATAAAGATTCAAAGATAGAAGTTTTGCTCTTCTGCAGCTGAATTTTATGATCATAGAAACGTTGTTCAGATAAAGTGTTCATCAATTCGTGAGAGAAAACATTTAGAAAGTCATGATATTCAAGAGACAATAGCGTGACAGAATCAATGAAAGACGAAATTTTCAGAGCTTTGTTAATATTTCTTATAAATATAATAAACAGATCATGATTCTTTTTTCTAGTGAGTTGCAGAAACGAAGCACTATTTATAGCGTAGATCTTCAGATGTTTCAAAGATGAAAATGTTGAAAGAACTAATACTGACACAATCAAGATCAAGATGCTCAAGAAAGTTTCAAGTACAAGTTCTGAGTTGACTTGAGATTCAAAGATGAGCTGATTATTGTTAGAAATCAGCATAGAGCGAGTCAATATGAGTGTCATTTAACTAGAAGATAAATGCTAAGAAAGAAAGATAGTTACAGAAAAGAAGCTGACTACATATATGTGTTTCTCAGTCAACGCTAGACTCAATAGAAACTAGTCAAGATGATGAAGTGAGAATAAATCTGACAAGACTAGAAGACTGAGTCTGACAAGACTAGAATCGTGACATTACTCTTTTTCTTTGATGATTCATGTTTGCATGAATGTATTTTCTGTTTGACTTGATTGATTGCTCAATCATGATTTCACAGATCTAGATCTGTTAAATCGTGATTGATTGAATTGTTAATTAGCGCGATTTGTTCAAATATCAAATATGAAAATCATCAACAATCTTCTGAGCGTTCATAAATTTGTCATCATTCGCGTTGTATTAATTGAGATCATTATCATAGTCATTTCATTTGACTCTATACTGCAGTCGTCTTCAATATCGACGAAAATTCAATATATCATCAATTTCTCACTCGTCTTCGTCGTTTATTATTATTGAATCTGAAGATTCATTCTTTTGATCAGGCAAAAGATCATTGACGACAGAGCAAAGCAGATCAGAATGAAATACATCATGAACATGCATAGACTCTGATAATTTCAGTTTATATGAAGAGTCGATGAGATCTAAATTGATGAAAGAATCGAGCATTTTGTCATTTAGCTTCTTGAAAGATCTCGCTGTAATGATGTTTCTTTCATTCAGAAACATCTTTGATTTGATCTCATAATCAACTTCTTTTTTATGCTTATTGACTTGTTTCATCATTTGTTCTCATGTTTTGACTAGCGACTTGCGAGCAAACTTCAGTGTTTTGTTCATATGTTCAGATATATTCTCAACTTTAGTTGCTTGCAAGCATTCATGAAAGCTTTCATATTCAATTGTATTGAGTTCAAAGCTTATACAAGAATGAAAGTCTTTGTTTGAAAAGAAAAAGATTGAGAAAAAGATTGAGAACAGAGCATTATTATCAATGAACTCAATTATAAGTAGTAGCTTAGCTCAGTCATTCTGCATGTATGAACAGAAGAATTGAAGATATCTTTCGATGTTCTGATTAACTCGTTCACTTTGATCATCAATCTGAGAGTGATAGACTGTAAAGAGTTGCAGATTAATGTTTAGTTTTTTGCAAAGTAACTTTCATAAAATGAAGATAAACTGAGAGTCTTGATTTGAAACAATGAAATTGAGTAAATCATGTATTCAATGTATTCACTGATGCATTAGCTCAGCTGTTTTTTCTGCTGTGATCTTCTTGTCATCAGTGAAGCAAGAAATATAATGTCATTTCTTTGTCAATTTACATATCACTGTTAGTATGATGTTTTTGTCTTTTGAAAGAGATAAGTCGATGATGAAATTCATGACTATGTTCTTTCATTGCTGTTTGAGTATGAATAGAGAATGTAGTAGTTCATTGAATTTATCTTGAGAAGTCTTTGATCGCTGACAAATGTAGCAGTTTCAAATATATCAATCTATTGTCTTTTGCATTGAAGATCAATAGTAGTATTTTCTTATGACTTTTATTGTTCTGAGAATTTCAAAATGATTAATAGAAGATTGATCGTGAACTTCTTGAATTAGCTTCATTTGAAGATGCTAATTGAAGAAAACTCATAAAAGATCACTTTGATATAGTATTTCGTTCTGAACTCGACAATTTCTTAATTTAATATCTTCATATTGAGCTTCATCTTTTAATATTGCTTCGCGAAATAGCGTATAATTCTCGTCAATTTCATTAGTCTCAAGAATCTGTTTATAAATTGATTCACTGATGTTCTTCTTTAAATCAGCAATTTTCATTCAATTCAAGATCAGAATAGTGATTCATTAATAGCAAATGCACTCATCTTTTGAACTTCTAGAAACTAAATTGACTCGACGAGTCAATGCATCAACTTTGATGTTTTATTTGTCTGAGCAATACATGATTTTGAAGTTGAAGTCAATGAGCTTTTGTACTCAGCGCATTTAACGTCTACTTAGCTCTTTATCTTTCATTAATGACGTTAAAGTTTGATGATCGATGAACATCTTTATGAATAGCTCAGTCAATTTCAGCTCAGATCATCAATGCTTGAAGACATGAATAATTGCTAGTAGTTTCTTGTCATAAATCTTGTAATTGCACTCAGCGAGACTCAGATTCTTGCTGTAGTAAATCATTGAATACAATATTTCTTCATCGTCATATTGAGAAAGTATGTCATCGTTGACGTAGTTGAATGAGTCTGTTTCAAGAATAGTCTTTCTATTCTGATCAAAATGACAAAGAATAAATGATTCAGTCATTCATTTCTTCATATGATCAAAGATCGTTTGACAAGCTTAATCTCATTCAAATATCATCTTTTTTTAAGTTAGTTGAATCAAAGAATAAATAATCTTCGAAAAGTTCTTTATAAAACGTCAATAGAAATTGCAGAAGTCGACGAAGAACTGCATCTGAATGAGATTTGTAGAAGTAAATTATTCGTCTACTGCTTGTACTTTTCTGAGATTCATCTTTAGTTCTTCGATGAATAGCAATAGTCTCAGAAAGAAGATCTTCTGAACATGAAACTTGCATTTGTTTATATTCATCTGAAGATTAATCTTTCATAGTCTATGTAGAACTAGTCGTACGTGTTTCTTATGTTTCTTCAGTGTTTTGCTGTAGATGATAATGTCATCTAGATAAATCTGGCAAAACTGATGAAGATAGTCAAATAGCACGTCGTTCATATAATGTTGATAGAAAGTTGAGTCGTTGATTAATTCAAAAAACATCACGTGATATTTGTAGAAATCAAAAGAGATGATAAAGATAGTCAAATCTTCGTTATCTGAGTGCATGTGTAGTTTGTTGAACGCGACAATGATGTTTAATTGAGTCAGATACTTGCTTTCTTGTATACAAGCGAGAGTCTCATCTATTAATGACAAAGAATAATGATCTCGTTTGATCAAAGCATTGAGCTTTCTGTAATCAACGCAGAAACGCAAGCTATCATCTTTCTTTTTGATGAATAGTATGAACGAAGCGTATGAAGCTGAGCTAGAAGATATGAAGTCTTTATTCAGATGCTTGATCAGATAGTTCTTCATCTTTTGAAGCTTGTAGTCAGACATTTGATAGAGATGACTTCGAGAAGATGTTTTCTCGTCGATCAACTCAATTTTATGATCATAGAGACGATGAGAAAATATTTGATCAGTCATCGCTCAATCAAACACGTCTAGATAGTCATGATATTTTGAAGAAAACTTAGCTTTGACTTCTTTCAAGATCTCTTCATGTGAAAGCTCTTGTATATTTACATCTTCGAGTTTATTTCTAGCTGTTTTTAGAAGTCGATCGATTTTCGTGATGATGATCGCGAAAGTAGTCACATTCGATCGTTTAACTAGTGATTTATATGCTGCAGTCTTTATCATTGCTATGTTCATTGAATTGAAAGACGAAGACTTGACTGAATTAAATGATTTCATGATTTTACTGAATGAAGATGACTTCTCGCTGAGTTGAGTGACGACAGAACTGATAAATCTCTTTAGTATTTAAGTAAAGATTGAACTCTTCTGTTCTATCACGATTTTCTTGCTTGAAAAAACAGTTGAATAAGCTTTGATAGAAGCTTTGATATTGTTACGAACATGTCTCAATCAATCAGAGTTCAGATTTAATTCTAATCAATTTGATTAGAACAGATCATGATGCTATGTCTAGTTTGAATCTAGCGCACTCTTTCAAGTCATTCTCAGCACTTCTTTTCGTTTGTTCAGCACTTTCTTCATTCATTTCTTTCATCATTCTTTTAGACAAACACATCTGATCTATTACATCACATCTGTATCGAGTCTAGCGCAGTCTCAAGCAATTATTTATAGAAGAGCTCGCACTCTTTCTCTTCTGTATTCTTAATGTCTTGTTATAGCTATCTCTAAAGAACAATATATACATATCAGCTCTGAGTTTCTTTGATTGAATGATCTAGGCACGATCTCAACATTACATTAAGAATCTCGTTTATCATATGATACAGATACTCATTACTCGTTCAATATACTCGTTTAGACAGATCAAGTCTAAAGAAATTCATTTATCTGATGATCGATGCAATTGAAAGACAGAACAACACTAGAGAATCTATAGAATCAACAGCGAAACTGATTGAATTGTTAGACGACTTACAGCTCATTAAGTACGCATCGTTCATCTCGATTAATAGAATCAGCGATAAAGAATCTTCGTTGATTGTTAGAAAATCAAATCAATCAAGAAAATCAATCAATCTTCAAATCAAACAACAAAAACGACTTCATCTTCTATTGTCGAGCATCGCTCTTCGCTTGATCTCTTTCTTTTAAAACATTTGTTCAATTCAATCTCTTCTTTCTCTCTCATCATGTCTCGCTTCTTCAAAGAGCATTTCGAAGCTTCATTCTTCATTGTCGAAGATAATGACTCATTCGCTGAAATCATAACATCTTCTATGACTATGAAAGCTTTGAAGAAACGATGCGAAGAGCTGAAAGCTAGACTACAAGCTAGAGAGATTACTTCGTCATCATCAATCTACTCTGAGCATTCTAGATCTCAGAAAATATTCGATTCTTTCTTGTTCACTGATGAAAAGAATTTTATCTGAGAGAACTGATATGAAAAAGTTCAGAACAAGCTGAAAATCAATGTTGATCTCTTTTCAAGTGAACGAGTCAAGCTGAGCTACGTACATTTCAGATTTTCGATGATGCAGCTGAGATCATTCAGTCAAGACGTGAACGTGACTGTTTCAACTCATACAAGATCGTCGATGAGCTTTTGAAAGAGTTAGCTCAGTTGTTTAATGATTCAGATAAAGAAGTCAACTTTCGTAGAGACTACTACAACTTGATTCAAGAACAGAAGAAATTCAGCGAGTTTTATACTCAATTTCAACGACTATTCTTCTATCTAGACTATCAAGAAAAACAGCTGATCATCGATCTAAAGAATAAAATAAACTCTCGACTTCGATTCGCTTAAATAACTCAATTGATTCAACTCAGTACTCTGAAAGAAATTCGTTTCTATCTCATTCAATTGAATAATGATCAACAAGCTATTTGAGAGATCAAGAATAGAGAAGCAATGATCAAAGCTCAAACAACTAAACAGATCATCTTCGCTGAAGAATCAGTCAAAGCTATTCGTAGAATCATAGAAATGAAGATGACTGATCAGTCAAAATCACGCGACGCTGTTTTGACTAACGTCAAAGAAAATGACTTACTAATCGAAAACTGCTTTCTTTGTCATAAGTCTGATCATACTTCTAAAGAGTGCTTGAATAGATCTTTCAGAATTAATGCATTAGATGACGAGTTTGATCATTCTTTGAACTTCAATTCAGAGTCTGATTCAAAATACTAGTCATCTCTTTCAGAGTCATCGAAGAGATAGAGATCATTTCTTTGTGCAATCTAATCGACGAAATTTCATCTATCGAAAAGAACTACTTCGAAAAGTCATTTCTAGTCAATGTCACTCTATTCTCGCAAGGCGAATTCTTCAAGCTACAATCTCTGATAAATAGTGACTCAATGATTTACAACTTGATTCATACAAAGCTAGTTGATCAAATATGTCAGAAGCTCGAAATTCAACTCATACAACTAGCTAAAGAGAAGTTAATAAGAGAATATGACGAAAAGCTGACGAAGAAGATCATTACTCATAAAATTCTACCCAATCTCACAGTCGAAAGTCATAAGAAATTGACTGTTTCAATGTTAATAGCTGATATAGATCATCATGACGTCATATTAGAAAAGTTCTGAATGAACAAAAATGAAATACTACTAGATATGCAAAACGATATCATCGTTTTTTTGAATCAATTAGAAGCTTTCATTTCTGTTTTTTTGATATCAGTCAGAGCTTCACACTCAAAATGATCATGATCATCAAATTCTTCTATCAGTTCAGCTCTCAAAGTGCTTCAACGATCAGCTTTTACTGCTTCGAAAAAGAACTTTTCTATGTTCAGTGTGAGAGCTGCATCTTTTCATGCATTGATTAAATGATCAAAGAAGAATTGCATCAAGATTTTTGTCATGTCGATTGAAGATATTGATAGAAAAATAGTTCACGACACTCAATGCGAACTGAATGTTCTAGATGTCGCTTTCATCGATGCATTAGCTCAAAATCTAGAAGACATCAAAGTCAAGCTATCTTCGAAATATCAGAATTTTCTCGACGTGTTTGATTGAGCTCAAGTCGATAAGCTATCATCTCATCGTTCATATGATCATAAGATAGAGCTCACTAACGATGTCACTTCTTCTAGATGTCGAGCTTATTGAATGTCACTCTACAAGCTTCAGAAGATCAAAGAATATCTGAACGAAAATCTGTCAAAGAGTTTTATTACTTCTAGCAAGACTTCATATTTCTCATTCGTTCTATTCGCTCTGAAGATCAATGATGATCTTCGCTTCTGCATCAACTATCAAAAGCTCAATGTCATTATCAAAAGAAATCACTACTCTCTATCGCTTATAGATGAGATGATGAACAAAATCATTGACTGCAAGCATTTGACTCAGCTGAATATAATTTTCGCTTTCAACAAACTTCGTATGCATCTCGATAGTGAGAACTATACGATCTTCATTATCGCTCTAGAAGCGTACAAATCAAAGATTCTACTCTTCGAATTAACAAACGATTCGACCTCGTTTCAGCAATATATGAACGATGTTCTATGAGACTTTCTAAATGACTTCTGCCAAGCTTATTTAGACGACATTCTCATATACAGCAAGACTCAAAAGAAGCATAGATAACATGTCAAGATGATACTAGATCGTCTATGAGACGCTGATCTGCAAATAGATATTCGAAAGTGCGAATTCAACGTAGAAGAAACAATCTTCTTAGAAATCATAGTATCAGAATAAGATCTTTGCATGAATTCTATCAAAGTGAAAGCTATAGTCAATTGAGCTACATCTACTAATCTAAAAGAGATACAAGACTTCGTTGACTTCGTCAATTTCTATCGATGCTTCATCAAGAACTTTTCAAAACTAGTCAAGTCATTCACTCAGCTGATTCAAAAAGACACGTCTTTTGTTTGAAATGAAGTCTGCATCGAAGTCTTTGACAATCTAAAGAAGCAGATCAGCTCGACTTCAGTTCTACGTCATTTCGATGTCAAACGTCAAGCTATTTTGAAAATCGATGCATTCAACTATGTAAAAGACGACATACTATCTCAGTACGATGATAAGAATGTGCTTCATTCGATAGTCTTTTATAGCAAGAGCATGATTTCAGCTGAATGCAATTATCACATCTATGACAAGAAATTGCTAGCTATCATTTGATACTTTGAACATTGACGACTCAAACTAGAAGATACTGAGCTATTTATTCAGATGTTTACTGATCATCAGACTTTGAAGATCTTTATGAAAAACAAACAGCTGACTCGATGACAAGCGAACTATCTGAATATTCTATCGAAGTTTAACTTTCAGATTATCTTTCGATCAGGCAAAACAAACTTCAAAGTCGATGCTTTAACTAAAATGTCGATGATCAATAGTTCTGAATCAGTTAAAGACATAGATGATCATTTTCAGACTATACTGATCTTGAATTGAATAGACGTTTTATCAATCAAGTTCGAAATCGAATCTGAATACGAGATTAATCTTTATCAACGTGTACGTCTAGTCAATCAGAAGAATGAACTATGCAATGAGTATCGACAAGCTATGAACAAAGATGAACTGAAGCTTCATGACATGAAGCTAAAGAACTGTCAAATCATTGACAACGTTTTATTCAAAAAAAATCTACTATGAATGTTGAAACAAATGCATATGAAATTGCTTCGAAAGATTCACGATCAATCATCAATCTTGCATTCTGACATTAAATGAACGATTGATTTAGTTCAACGCTTCTACTATTGATCAGATTATCAAGCAACTATTCAACAATACATTCGAAACTGTCATGTCTATCAGCGAAGCAAAGCATCTCAAGATGATACAAATGATTTGCTTCAATCTTTATCAATTTCTCAGCAGCGTTGACAAGATATAGCTATGAACTTCATCATTGAGCTATCTTTATCGAAAAACTATAACGTCATTTGTATGATCATATGTCGTCTCTTCAAAGAACATCACTATGTTTTCTGTTATTGAGAAGATGATGACATCTCAATCGAAGAAACAGTATGAATCATGCTATGAAACGTCTATTGACTTCATAATTTACTCAGTTCTATCGTTTTGAATAGAGACTTTCAGTTCATATTCATCATGTGACAAAGTCTTTGTAAACAACTGAAGATCAAAGTCAATTTATCAACAGTCTATCATTCAGAGATCAATGATCAGTCAAAACGAGCTAATCAAGATGTTGAACGCGAACTTCGAATCTACTGCAATTACATGCAGAATGACTGAGCTAAATGACATTCAATGATGAAATTCAATGATAATTTCAATACATTCTCAACTATCTTAATGATCTCTTTCTACTTCAATAAAGACTTTCATTCTCGAATGAGTTTTGATTCAGATATGACTGATTACAAAACAACTCGTCAACGTATTGAAACTAGAAAGATCAATGACATTATCATTTGAATGAGCGAACTTCTTATCTTTGATCATCAACAATTGAAAAAGATCAAGCAGATCACTGATGCTCAGATAAACAAGCATAAACGAGACGTCATCTATGAAGTAGATGATCAAGTTTGATTAGTCTTTGAAAACATCAAAATCACTAGATCATGCAAAGATTTGAAAGACAAGCAGCTTGATCTCTATTCAATCACAGTCAAAGTTGAAATCTTCTATCGTCTTCAGCTATCTAGAAGCATGAAGCATATACATTCAATGTTCAGCTCAAAGTATCTACAATCTTCATCAAATGACTTTTTATTAAGACAACATTCTGAGTTCTCTAGATCAATGATTATTGAAGAGAATGAAGAGCACTAAAAAGTAGACGATATATTGAACTTCAAACGATATAGAGAAAGACTACAATACAAGATCAAGTGAATCAAGATAGATCGTGACGACGAATGATACTATGTCGATAAAGAAAAATTCAATGACTCGAAGAAAGTTCTGAACAAATTTCACAAGCTATACTCGAATAAGTTGCACTAAATTGAAAACACGATGAATTTTTTGCTTTTATTTCTTTTCTATTCATGTGAACATGAATGTTCGAAGAAAAGAATAATGTTACAAACATGTCTGAATCAATCAGAGTTCAGATCTAATTCTAATCAATTTGATTAAAACAAGTCATGATGCTATGTCTAGTTTGAATCTAGCGCACTCTTTCAAGTCATTCTCAGCACTTTTTTTCGTTTATTCAGCACTTTCTTCATTCATTTCTTTCATCATTCTTTTAGACAAACACATCTGATCTATTACATCACATCTGTATCAAGTCTAGCGCAGTCTCAAGTCATTATTTATAGAAGAGCTTGCACTCTTTCTCTTCTGTATTCTTAATGTCTTGTTATAGTTATCTCTAAAGAACAATACATACATATCAGCTCTGAGTTTCTTTGATTGAATGATCTAGGCACGATCTCAACAGATATGAGCTTTGAAACTAGAAAATTGAAGACGATTGTCTTTCATATCAATAGTCATTTTAATCTTGTTCATTCATGTTTTTTCAAGAATCATCTGATGTTGATCTAATCGAGTGATCAGCATAAAGACGAAACGTTTCATATGATCTTGAACAGTTAGATTCAAATAAATTGCATGAGTAATAAGCTTTTTTGCATAATGATCATTGAATTTTCTTATTGATTTGAACTTGATTAAAGATAAAGATTCAATTTGCAAATAATGACAAACATTCTGCGCAATTAATTCATCAATGAACGAATAGTCAGCTGCTTCAGTGTCAATCAATGACTTTAATGAGTAACTAATTTCATTGCTAGATAGTATACATTCAATAGTCAAAGATTTCGAAGCAAAGAAATCATTTGAGCTGCTCATTGTTGAAGAAATTAACACGTCTTTCATCACGTTTTTGATGAAAGTCACTAGTTTTTTGCCTCATTCTTCAATTTCTCTGTAAATAATTTCTTCTCTTCTTTTGACATGATGATCTCATTGAGACAAGAAATGAATGCATAAGTTGTTGAAGTACTAGTCTTCAGCTGAAAGCAGTTCTTTGAAAGATGACTTAATACTTTGCAGTTGAAGCAGATGATTGACATTCTTGATTATTCAGATTCAAGAGTGAAAAAACTAGCGAGTTGAATATAGCTAGTAGTTAAAGCTGAAGCTAGTATCAATAAAGAAACAAAACATTTTTTCAAAGCTGCTATTGATTTGACTGTTCATTGCTCATCACGTAGCTGATAATTGACTTGTTGTTTGTTATTCACATCTTGAAGAAAGATCTTGAGCTTATTAAGTGAGTTAAACTCTATGAGACAATCTGACAACGCATTCTGAAGACAATTATTGATTTTATTCTGAATGTTGTTCATCAAAATGATATCGTTGTAGTTCAGAAAGCTGAATATTTTAGTGAATTCTGAATAGAAAGAGCTGAAGAGCTTGTTGAGCTGCTTCAGAATGACATATTCATAATGATACTTTTGAATTAAATTCTGATCTTCATAAATTTCTTTCAGATGTTTAAGTAGCTCTGATAGTGATTGATAGAATGAGAAAGCATCAACATGATGCTTTGCATAAATTTGCTGATCAGCATTGTCTTTTAGTCTGAAAATTACATAGACAATATGAATCTTTTCAGTAGAATAATGATTCGCGTTGACATTGAGCTTGTCAGCTATTTTGATATTTCATGTCTCTCAGATAGAATTATCTGTTTCAATGAAGATGAGTGAATTCAAAAGCTTGATAAACTTGTGATGATCATTTTCATTTTCAGATAGAGTAAAAGATTCTTGTTGAAAGTGAGCTTCAAAAGTTAAGCTTCATTCAACTTCAGAGCAATGAATCAAAACTGAGATTGTAGAAGCTTTTTTCTGATTGACTCGTTGCTCAGCTGACTGAGTATCTTGACGAAGCATAGATTGATTAGTCTGACGTTGTTTCGCTCTGAAGTTCAATCGCTCGCCTTGTAGCTGACTGATCTTTTTCTCTAGCTCATCATTTTTATCAAAAGCAACTTCTAGTTGTTTCGCTCTCTTTTTGTGATCATCTTGTATGAGAAGTCAGTATTCATTAAGTTGTAAAGTCAAGTCTTGCTGACTTCAAAGCTCATGCAGCATTTTGATGACTTCGCTGAATTGATTACTGACTCAATGAAACAGTTATTCTTCAATGTTTATGTTTCATGCGATGACAGCTTTCTCAGCTTTGACTGAAGCATCAATGAGTAGAAGTGAAACTCTTCTATTGACAGTGCTTTTAAGCAGACGAGTTGTTTGAAACTCAACTGACTTGATGTCACGTGTCATGATGAGAGAAGATAGAAGTTGTTGAAATAAGAATAAATGAGAGATTGATGTTTTGAATTAATGTTTTTTGATGAGTGAAAATTCAAAGAATTTCTTGTGAATTTCAGATAATAATTGAGTGCTTTATTCAAAGAATTTCTTGCAAATAGAATGATGAAAATGAGTGTAGAATTGAAGAATTTCTTGCAAATTTTTCTTACTGAATAGATTGTTTTGTATCGTTTATTTGTTGATAGCAGAGTAGTTGATGAGCATTTATCTAATGTTAGAGATCAGCATAAAGCGAGTCAATATGAGTGTCATTTAACTAGAAGATAAATGCTAAGAAAGAAAGATAGTTACAGAAAAGAAGCTGACTACATATATGTGTTTCTCAGTCGACGCTAGACTCAATAGAGACTAGTCAAGATGACGAAGCGAGAATAAATCTGACAAGACTAAAAGACTGAGTCTGACAAGACTAGAATCATGACAATTATGACGCAAATTTATAATTGCTTTATGACTTTTTAATCAAAGCAGATTTAAAACAACTGAAAATTGTGAAAGTTGAGTGATATAAAAGAGAGTTTCTTCAAGCTCTTTGTTTGAAACTTGAAGTTTGACAAGAGTGTAATGAGTGATTAAATTGAATACAATTGATTGATCATCAAATTTCTGAAGAATACAGATTTCAGACAAAGAAAAACAGAACAAAGAGTATCTTTGTGCAAAAAAGTCATCAATAAATGCATAATCAATGATGTCAATGTCAATCAAAACAGAAAGATTGACATTAATTTTATTGTTTTCTAAATTATCTGAAAGCATGAGATGATCATTGTTCATCATCTTTTCTAATCAATGAATCAAGCTAACTGAGAGTGCAGAGATTTTCAGACTATTCGATTGTCTCTGCAAGCAACTGTATGCAGAGACTAAGCTTTTTTCAAAACAAGAAAAGTATTGAAAGCGAAATTGTTGATAAAGATTGCAAAGATGAATAATGAAATAACTTGTAGCTGAATCTTAAGCTTTGAATTGCAGATTGCAGTCTGATGCTCAGACTTATTGCAGTATAAACACAGATGATTGATCATGCAATGTTGATACTTCTTGAGAGTCAGTGAGTCTCGTTTCTTCATGTTGATGATCAATAAGTTCATGAGATTTCTTAAGCTTGAGATTGTAGTTTTCAAGTCTGTTGAAAGTGTTGCATATTTGACGAAATACATGAAAACTGTAAAAATCACAAAGATAAAATGAATTACTGCTTTTGACTTGAAAAGATTCTGTACTGTGACGCGATATCAGCTATTCAATTGCTGACATTTAATAATCAACTGCTTATAATTCAGATTATTGACATTCATCTGAACTAATAGAGCTTTGAGCTCATTGAATAGTTCATTCTTTAGATTGAATTTTTAAGTTACGACGTCATATTTGATTGCATCAATGATGAAGATGCAATTTTGCATTCTTAAAGCTGAAATAAATCATTGAGCAATTTCTTGCTTATCTGAATCATTGAAGACTTGTCTTAACAAAGCAACTAATTGCTCAATCATGACTAGCTTGTCATGCTGAGCAGTCATACATGATAACACTTGAGCGACAGCATTTCTTGATAAGTAACTGTACTCATACAGAAAATAAAACTCAAGAATTGAATAATGATTTACATTCAACTTCAGCTTGCTGATCAGTTTGAAGATAAACTGATTTAACTTGTTTTCTTGCTCTTTAATATAAAGTTTTGAATTCAAATATTTGTCTGATTTAATATTAATTCTGCTTATGCTTTTAAGTTCTTGAATCATTTCTGACAAGATTTTATTATTGATCTGAAACTGCTTAAATTCAATCTGAGTTTGCTTATGTTCTTGTTGACAAATTGAAACTCAGTTAATATACTGAGTGATGATGTTGTTGAATCAAGTTTGAAGTTCAATCAGAAAAGTGTATCACACTTTGAAAGCATTGTTGACGTAAGTTTGAAACTGAGTGACAGTGATGAATTTGTTGATTGAGATTAAAGATGTTAATGACAAAGTGTTGCTGATATTCTTGAATTGACTTATGATATAGTGTAAATGCAACGTAATGTCACGAACTGAGAGTTGAATGAAATCAGAATGAAATTCTAATAACTAGATTTTAAATACAAGATGTTGCATGAAGAAGAAAGAAAAGAAAGAGATCATTCAGAGATTTTTATATCTCATGAACGCTGAGTATTATCTGTATCAAAGAATTCTCACAACATCATTGATAATCTTACATCTATTATCATTTATAATATTGTTCAACATCATTTAAGTGATTTAACATCTCTTTTTTCAACATCTTTTTAAGTAACACATGCTAAAATCATGACAAGAATCATGACATTATCTTCTCTTTTCAACAATTCATGTTTGCATGAATGTATTTTCTGCTCAACTTGATTGATTGTTTAATCATGATTTTACAAACTTAAATTTATTAAATTGTGATTGATTGAATTGTCAATTAGCATGATTTGTTCAAGTATTGAATATAAAAATCATCAATGATTTTCTAAATGTTCATAAATTCATCATCATCAGCGTTGTATCAATTAAGATCATTGTCATAATCATTTCATTTAACTTTATACTGAAGTCATCTTTACTATCAACAAGAATTCAATATATCATTAATTTTTCACTCATCTTTATCATTTATTATTATTGAATTTGAAAATTCATTCTTTTGATCAGACAAGAAATTGTTAACGACAGAGCAAAGCAGATCAGAATGAAATACATCATGAACATATATAAACTCTGATAATTTCAGCTTATATGAAGAGTCAACAAAATTTAAATTAATGAAAGAATTAAGCATTTTATCATTTAACTTCTTGAAAAATTTCGCTGTAACAATGTTTCTTTCATTCAGAAACATCTTTAATTCAATCTTATAATTAACTTTTTTTCTATGTTTATTGACTTGTTTCATCATTTGTTATCATGTTTTGACTAGCGACTTGCGAGCAAACTTCAATGTTTTGTTCATATGTTTAAATATATTCTCAACTTTAGTTATCTGCAAGCATTCATGAGAACTTTCATATTTGATGACATCAAGTTCAAAGCTCATACAAGAATGAAAATCTTTGTTTAAAAAGAAAGAAGTTGAAAAGATGATTAAGAACAAAGCATTATTATCAACAAACTCAATCATAAGTAATAGCTTAGCTCAGTCATTCTGCATGTATAAACAGAAGAATCAAAGATATTTTTCAACATTTTGATTGACTTATTCACTTTGATCATTGATCTGAAGATGATAAACTGTAAAAAGTCAAAGATTAATGTTTAGTTTTTTGCAAAGTGACTTTCATAAAATGAAGATAAATTGAGTAAATTATGTATTTGATATATTCATTGAAGCATTAGCTCAGCTGTTTTTTCTGCTGTGATTTTCTTGTCATCAATGAAGTAAGAAATATAATGTCATTTCTTTGTTAATTTATATATCATTGTTAGTATGATGTTTTTATCTTTTGAAAAAGATAAGTTGATAATGAAATTCATAACTATGTTCTTTCATTGCTGTTCAAGTATGAATAAAGAATGTAGTAATTCATTAAATTTATTTCAAGAAATCTTTGATTATTGATAAATGTAGCAGTTTTAAATATATCAATTTATTGTCTTTTGCATTGAAAATCAATAGTAGTATCTGTTACGAGCGTATCAACATTGAAGCTTTAATCAATTCGCAGTGCACGCTAGCGAGTATTCTGCGTAATGATTAGAGCTAGTCAATGATCTAGTCGAGATCTGATCTAGATCTGACTCAGATTTGACTCAGATATGACTCAGCATCTTTTTTCTTTTCTAGCATCTTCTAATCAGCTTCTATTATCTTCTAGATAAACACACTTCTTTGTATTACGAATAGTCAACAGATTTCTATGACAAACACATTTCTTTGTATCACAAACATCTTTTGAATCAACATCTTTCTTATGTTTCAACACGTCTTTTTTGAGATTAACGTTGATCTGAGTAACTACTATATAGAGTATGTTCTTCTTGTCTTTTGTATCTTCTTTCTTCTGTATTCTTAAAGTCTTAGTTATAGCTATCTTTATCGATCAAACATTTTAGTCACGCATGCACTCTGATTAGTTTTTAGACACGAGTTCAACATTACTTTAAGAATTCATTAATCACATGATACTGATTTCATTATTCATTCAAATCAACTCAACTGACAACGAAATGAGTATAAAGAAATTTGTGTATCTGATGATCAATAACATCGAAAGACAGAACAACATCAAGAAATTAATAGAATCAACGAGAACATATTGTTACGATTTTAGCTACGCATCTATGTTGATAGCTATGTTGATGACTATGTTGATGACTATGTTGATGACTATGTTGATGACTATGTTTCTGACTATGTTGATGACTATGTTTCTGACTATCGTTGATCGCTCGTCACTAGACTATCGAGTTGTTTCAAAGTCAACTTTATTCAGAGTTAGCTTATGTTCTTCTGAGTCATATAGATAGTCGATTCTTTTCTTCTAGATACTTTTCTTTCTTAGCATTTATATACTTGTTACATTACACTCATATGACTCGCTTTATGCTGATCTCTAACATTATATAAATGCTTCTTCATTACAGACGAAGTGAAATAATCTGCATCGATTTCTTCGAGTGCTTCTGCTAGTAATTCTTCAACTCTCTATTGACTTTGATTTAGCAACTTGCATTCATGCAGCAGCACTCATCTTTCTTCACTCGTACGCTGATCAGCGAGTATAAACAAATGATTGAAATCATTCAACTAGGTCAAAGATCAGCGAATTAATCGTTCATTCAGATTCGCAAGAAATTCTTCAAATTTGTTGAACAATCAAACGAGATCAGTCTATGACTGCGTGAAATCTTTATTTCAAAGAGCAATCAAAGAGATCAGTCTAGAACTGCGTGAAGTCTCTATCTCAATGAGCAAATCTCAACAGTGAGTCTGCTTCAATGACATTCATCGTCAATGCAATGATCTTCTCATCGCTCTATCTATCAGTGAATCGATTCGCCTATCAGTTCACGTGCAACTAGTGAGTCTGCTTCAATGACACGTTCGATAGTGAGTCTGCTACAAGAACAGATAACAATTGATCTTGTCAACAAAGTCAGTCACTCAATAGTTAGTCTGCTTGAACGACACTTAAAGTAAGTCTGCTACAAAGACAGACAACAATTGATCTCTTGATTGAGTCAATCAACGAACGAAACAAGCTCTACTATGTAGTAGATCTGAATCAGAAGTGAGTCTGCTTTAATGACATGACATCATCAATGCAATGATCTTCTCATCACTCTATCTATCAGTGAATCGATTCGCCTATCAGTTCACGTGCAACTAGTGAGTCTGCTTCAATGACATCTATTCTCAATGCAATGATCTACTCGCTCTCATCGCTCTATTCATCAGTGAATCTGATCATATATTCACATGCAACTAGTGAGTCTGCTACAATGACGAGCTCAAAGTCAATCTCTTTGATGAGTAAGTCGATCGATGAGTCTGCTTCAATGACATTGTCAATGTGATGATCTATCTTCTCATCATTCTACTCATCAGTGAATCTGATCATACGTTCACATACAACTAGTGAGTCTGCTTCAATGACACTTCTACCTTGCATAGTGAGTCTGCTATAATAGACATTTCGATTCTACATAAGACTAAGAAAATACATTCATGTGAACATGAATCGTTGAAGAGAGAAAGTACTGTTACGATTCTAGCTACGCATCTATGTTGATAGCTATGTTGATGACTATGTTGATGACTATGTTGATGACTATGTTGATGACTATGTTGATGACTATCATTGATCGCTCATCACTAGACTATCAAGTTGTTTTGAAGTCAACTCTATTCAGAGTTAACTTATGTTCTTCTGAATCATATAAATAGTCGATTCTTTTCTTCTAGATACTTTTCTTTCTTAGCATTTATATACTCGTTACATTACACTCATATGACTCGCTCTATGCTGATCTCTAACATATACGATCATGTGATTGCTAAAGAATCTATCGCTCAGTCAGTAGCATCAGTTCAAATCGATTAATAGAATCAATGATAAAGAATTTTCATTGATTGCTTAAGAATCACAAAAAAAAACTCTTTCAAATCAGCAACACTCTTCTCTGAAGACTAAATACTTTAACAAATGATCTCACTATTTACTATTAAGCATCATCATTTGCTTGATCATCAAAATCTTCATCATGATTCGATCATTTGTAAATACTCAACTCGATTTCTTCAAGAATAATCAAAGCTTCGATTCAGTCATCTACTTCAAGTTATCTTCTTGTTTATCAAAATTTCTTAGAACTGACTTTGTATGAAAACATCATCAATTCATGCCTCACTCTCAGACACTCGATGAATCTCTGAAAGTCTCTACTCTCTGAAATATCAAAAATGTAAAGCAGCTACAACACTGAGTTGAACAAGATTCAGAAGTTTTTCTAGAAGATTTAAACAATTTTTGAACTCAACGAGATCTAGATGTAAAAGCTTGTGAGTTATTTAATAGAATTTTCAACGAACAGATATGAAAGACTCGTTTCAAGAAAATTGATTAAGCAAAAGAATGATCAAATCTAAATCTTAAAAAGCTTCAAGATCAGCTGATGAAACTATAACATCGACTGCAATTGACTAAAGAAGATACTTCTACTTCTTTCATCATGTTCAATTCATTCAAGCGATTTCAAAAGCTTTTGAATTTATCTCTGTTTACTGATGAAAAAGAATTTATCTGAAATGATTGACAAGAAAAGATTCGTGACAAGCTAGAAATCAACATCGATCATTTCAACAATGACAAAGCTATACTAGTCTACATTCATTCTTGAATCAGCGAAGACACAGTCAAAGTCATTCTAGTCAGACATTAGCGAGATTCATTGAATTCTTATTCAATGATCAATGATCTACTAGATAAACTTGCTCAGCTTTATGATGATTCTGACAAAGAGACAAACTTTCGAAGAAAATATGTTAATCTCATTCAAGAAAAGAGCAAATTCAACGACTTTTATTCAATATTTCAACGTCTATTCTTTTATCTGAAGTATCATGAAAAGCAATTAATCATTGATCTACGAAACAAGATAGTTTATCATCTTCATGCAGCTTGAAGTAATCAGCTGATTCAGTCAGAATCTCTTAATGAAATTCGTAGTTATCTGATTCATTTGAACAATGAGCATCGAGTCATGAATGACATCAAAGAAAAGAAATTTTTGATCAAAGTCAGAAAGCAAGTCATCTTTGCTGAGAAATGAGATTCATTGAATCTCTATAGAAAGATTGAAGTCACTACACTCGTTGATCATTCAAAGTCGCGCAACGCGATTTTAACTAGCGTCAAAGACATTGATCTACAAGCTGAAATCTGTTTCATCTGTCACAAATCAAATCATACTTCTAGAGAGTGCTCTGATTGATCGAGAATCAATGCATTAGAAGATGATGAGTTTGATCAATTTATATTGAATTCTGAGTTTGATTCTGATTCAAAAAACTAGCTATCTCTTTCAAAGTTATCAAAAAGATAGAGATCATATCTTTGTGCAGTCAAATCGAAGTTCTATTGAAAGAAAACTATTTTGAAAAGTCATTTCTGATTAATGCTTCTTTTATCTTTCAGAGCAATTCTTTCAGTCTTCGCTCTTTGATAAATAGTGATTTCATCATCTACATGCTGATACATGACAAGCTAGTTGATAAAGTATGTCAGAAACTTGAAATACAATCTATATTGCTAGCAAAAAAGAAGTTAATATGAGACTATGATGAGAAGCTAACTAGAAAAACTATTACTCATAAGATTCTACTCAATCTCACGATCAAAAGTCATAAGAAATTGACTGTATCAATGCTGATAGCTGATATCGAGCATCATGAAGCTATATTGAGCAAATTCTGAATGAATAAAAATGAAATATTATTGAACATGAAACATGATACTATCATATTTTCTGATCAATTAAATACTTCTATTTCGATTTTTTCGATTTCGTCAAATACAAAGCACTTAAGTTGATCGCGATCAACTTTGATCTCTTCAACAGCTCACAGCAAGATCTTTAAGATGTTTAAGCACTCAGTTTCATTCTTTCAGAAAGAGTCATTCTCGATTCAAAACATAAACATCATTTCTTTTCAAGCATTAGTAAAACGAAAAAAGAAGAATCAGACAAAGATTTTTGCTATGTTCATTGAAGACATCGATAGAGAAATCATCTACAATACTCAATGCAAACTAAATGTCATAAACATCGTCTCAGTCAATGAAACGACTCAGAATCTAGAAGATATTAAAGTCAAGCTATCATCAAAATATCAGAATTTTCTAGACATCTTTGATTGAGCTCAAGCAGACAAGCTATCGTCTCATCATTCATATGATCATAAGATAAAGCTTACTAATGACGTAATGTCATCTTGCTGTCGAGCATATTGAATGTTTTTCTACAAGCTTGAGAAAGTAAAGAAATATCTGAATGAGAATCTTTTCAAAGAATTTATAATCTCTAGCAAAGCTTTGTATTTCTCACTCGTTCTATTCATCTTGAAAGCAAATGAAGATCTACAATTCTGCGTTGACTATTGAAAGCTCAATGTTATTATCAAAAGAAATCGCTATTCTCTATCACTCATAGATGAAGTAATTGACAAAATAGTTGATTGCAAACATTTGACTCGATTGAATATCATTTTGACATTCAACAAACTACGAATGCACTCTGATAGTGAGAACTACACTATCTTTATTATCGCGTTAGAAGCATATAAATCAAAGATGCTATTTTTCAAACTTATCAATAATTCTGTCTCGTTTCAGCATTATATGAATGATGTTTTTTGAAACTTTCTAAATGACTTTTGTCAAGTCTATTTGAACGACATTCTGATCTACAGCAAAACTTAACAAGAACATTGATAACATGTCAAAATGATATTAGATTATCTATGAGAAGCTGATCTACAAGTAAATATTCAAAAGTGTGAATTCAACGTAGAAGAAACTGTTTTCTTAGAAGTCATAGTTTTAGAACAAAGTCTTTGCATGAACTTTATCAAAGTGAAAGTCATAGTCAACTGAACTACATTGATCAATCTAAAAGAAGTTCAGAGCTTCGTGAAATTTATTAACTTCTATCGTTGTTTCATTAAAGACTTCTTGAAGTTAGTCAAATCATTCACTCAGTTAACTAGAAAGAATATATCTTTTGTATGAAATAAAGTCTGTGTTCAAGCTTTCAATGATCTAAAGAAACAAGTTAGCTTGATCTCAGTACTACGACATTTCGATTTCAAACGACAAGCTATTCTAGAAATTAATGCATCTGACTACGTTAAATATGAAATTTTATCACAGTATGATGATGAGAAAGTTCTTCACTCAATAGCTTTCTACAGCAAGAGCATGATCTTCGCTGAATGCAATTATCATATCTATGACAAGAAATTGCTAGTTATTATTCAATGTTTTGAACATTGAAGATTCAAGCTTAAATGCACTGAACTACTCATTCAGATATTCATCAATCATCAGACTCTGAAGATCTTCATGAAAAATAAACAGTTGACTTGACATCAAGTCAATTATCTAAACATTCTATTTAAGTTCAACTTTCAGATTATATTTCAATCAGGCAAAATAAACACTAAAGTCAATGCTTTAATCAGAATGTCTCTGATCAACGTCTCTGAATCAACTCAGCATACTGAAGATCACTATTAAATTATTCTGACACTCAATAAAATAAATGTTCTAGCTATTGAATCTGAAGTTGATCTCTATCAGCGAGTAAAAGATGTCAACAAGATGAATAAGCTTTGCAATGAGTATAGACAAGCTATAATCAAAAACAAGCTCAAGCTACATAGCATTGAATTGAAGCACTGTGAGATCATTGACGAGATTCTGTTCAGAAAAGATTTACTGTGAATTTCTGAGAAAATGCATATGAAATTGCTAAAGAAAATTCATGATCAGTCTTTCATCTTTCACTCTGACAATCAAAGAACTATTAATCTAGTTCAACGTTTCTACTATTGATCAGATCATCAAGCAACAATTAAATGTTACATTTGAAACTGTCATATCTGTCAACGAAGTAAAACATCTAGAAATAACATCAATGAACTTCTTCATTCTTTCTTGATTTCACAGAAACGCTGAAAAGATATAGTTATGAACTTCATTACTGAGCTATCTCTATCAAAAGATTATAACATCATTTGTACAATCATATGTTGTCTCATCAAGAAACGTCACTATGTCTTCTGTCATTGAGAAGATGATGACATCTCAGTCGAAGAAATGATTTGAATCATGCTATGAAACATTTATCAACTTCATGATCTATCTAGTTCTATTGTTTCAAACAGAGACTTTCAATTCATATTCACAATGTGACAAAGTCTTTGTAAATGACTAAGAATCACAGCTAATCTATTAACAGTTTATCATTCTAAGATTAATGATTAATCAAAATGAGCTAATCAAGATGTTGAATGTGAATTAAGAATTTACTGCAACTACATGCAGAATGATTGAACAAAATGATTATCAATGATAGAATTCAGCGAGAATTTCAATATCTTCTCGATCATCTCAATGACTTCATTCTACTTCAATAAGAATTTTCACTCACGAATGAGTTTTGATTCAGATACAACTGACTACGAAACTATTCATGAGTGTCTTGAAGCTAGAAAAGCAAACGATATTATTATTTAAATGAAAGAGCTTCTTATCTTCAATCATCAGCAATTGAAAAAGATGAAGCAGATCATTGAAGCTCAGATCAATAAATATAGATGAGACGTCATTTATGAAGTAAATGACTGAGTTTGATTATTCTTTAGAAACATAAAGACAACTAGATCATGTAAGAATTTGAAAGATAAACAGCTAGAATCTTATTAAATCACTGTCAAAGTTGAAATCTTCTATCATCTTCATTTATTGATAAGCATGAAGCAGTTGCATTCAATATTCAGTTCAAAGCTATTACTGTTAGAGATCGGTCTAGAGCGAGTCATAGAGATGTCATTTAACTAATAGATAAATGCTAAGGAAGAAAAGTATCTACAGGAAAGAACTCGATTCTTATATGTGTGTTTCTCAGCTCTGTGCTAGGCCCGATTGGGATGGAATCAGGCGAAGACTAGACGAAGAATAGGCGAAGGCTAGAATCGTAACATTACTCTCTCTTCTTGACTATTCATGTTCGCATGAATGTTGTTTCTTAGTGCGCTTTTCTTGAATATTTGGTATGAAAGTCGTCAATCACCTCTTGAGCGTTCATAAATTCGTCGTCGTCAGCGTTATATCAGTTGAGATCGTTGTCATAGTTCTTTCATTTGACCCGATATTGAAGCCGTCTTCTATAGCGTCGGAAGTTCAGTATATCATCGATTTCTCATTCGTCTTCATCGTTTATCACTATTGGCCTCGAAGATTCATTCTTTTGGCCAGGTAGAGAGTCATCGACGGCAGAACGAAGAAGCTCTGAATGAAATACGTCGTGTATACGCATAGTCTCTGATAGTTCCAACTTATAGAATGAGCCAACAGACTCAGTGATCTGGAATGAACCGAGCATCTTGTCATTCAATTTTTTGAAAGATCTCGCTGTAACGATGTTTCGTTCATTCAGAAACATCTTTGATTCGATCTCGTAATTGACCTTCTTTCTATGCTTATTAGCTTGATTCATCATTTGTTCCCGTGTTTTGGCCAGAGCTTCACGAGCGAAGATCAATGTCTTGTTCATTTGTTCGAATATATCTTCGGCTCGAGCGGTCTGCAGTCGTTCGCGGATGCTTTCATACTCGATGGTGTCAGGGTCGAAGCTCATACGAGGATGAAAGCTCTTGTTCATGAAGAAGAGAGTCAAGAAGATGACTGAGAACAAGACGTTATTGTCGACAAACTCGGTCATGAATAGTCACTTAGATCAGTCGTTCTGCATATACGAACAGAAAGAACGAAGGTATCGCTCGACATTCTGATTGACTCGTTCGCTTTGACCGTCGATCTGAGGGTGATAGGCGATGAACAATCGAAGAGAAATGCTCAGCCGTTTGCAAAGAAACTTTCAGAGGATGAAGGTGAACTGAGAATCTCGATCGAATACAATGAAGCTTGGTAGATCGTGAGTCCGATATACTCATTGAAGCAACATTTCAGCTGTCTTTTCGACTGTGATACCTTCGTCATCAGTGATGCAAGAAATATAATGCCTTTCTTTCAACAATCTGCAGATGACAGTCAGGATAGCGTTGTAGTCGTACGAATCAGATAGGTCGATAATGAAGTTCATGACTATGTTCTGCCATCGCTGTTCAGGTATAGGTAGGGGTTGAAGCAAGTCGTTTGATTTATCCCTTGATGCCTTTGAACGTTGACATACATAGCAGTTCCGAATATATCGATCTACCGTTTTCCGCATAGACGATCAATAGTAGTTTCGTTTGATGATCTTCATCGTTCTAAGAATACCGGAATGATCTATTGAGGGTTGATCGTGCACCTCACGAATCAGATTCATTTGCAGAGATTCATTGAACGAAACTCATAGCTGACTGCCTTTGTATAAGATTTCATTCTGAACCCGACAATTCTTCAGCTTGATGCCTTCGCATTGTGCTTCGCCTCTTGCTATTGCTTCGCGAAGTAGCGTACAATCCTCGTCGATTTCATTAGTCTCAAGAACCTGTTTATAGATTGGTTGATCATTATTCTTCTCTAGATCAGCGATCTTCATCCGATTTGATGTCAGAATAGTAGTTCTTTGATATTGAACGCGTTCATCGTCGAGCTCTCTAGGCACGAAGTCAGCTCGACGAGTTAAGGCATCGACCTTAATGTTCTGTTTGCTAGATCGATACATTATCTTGAAGTTGAAGTCAGCTAGCTTCTGAATTCAGCGCATCTGATGTCTGCTCAGCTCTTTGTCTTTCATCAATGAAGTGAGTGCTTGATGATCGATGAACATCTTGATAGAAATGTCGATCAGCTTCAGTTCGAATCGTCAGTGTTCAAAAGCTCGAATTATGATCAGCAGTTTCTTATCGTATATCTCGTAGTTGCACTCAGCAGAAGACATGTTCTTGCTATAGAAAGCAATCGAATGTAGAACATCTTCGTCATCATATTGAGACAGAACTTCATCGTTGACGTAGTCGAATGAGTCGATTTCAAGAATGAAATCGCGAGTCTGATCAAAGTGACGAAGTATAGAAGTCTCAGTCATACGTCTCTTCATGTGGTCGAATGCAGTTTGACAGGCTTCGTTTCATTCAAATATGATCTTCTTTTGAGTGAGTTGAATCATTGAACGAACAATCTTCGAAAAGTTCTTGATGAAGCGTCGATAGAAATTGCAGAAGTCAATGAAGAACTGCATCTGAGTGAGATTATTGAGTGTAGATCAATCAACTACTGCTTGTACCTTTCGTGAATTCATCTTAAGTCTCTCGATTGACATCAAAAGTTCTAAAAAGGTGGTTTTCTGAACATGAAACTCGCATTTATCGATGTCTATCTGTAGATCAGCTTCTCGTAGTCTATTCAAGATCAATCGTACATGTCGCTTGTGTTTCTTCAATGTCTTGCTGTAGATGATAATGTCATCTAGGTAGGCCTGACAAAACTGATGAAGATATTCGAACAGCACGTCGTTCATATAGTGTTGGTAGAACGTCGATTCGTTGATTAATTCGAAGAGCATTACATGATATTTGTATGAGTCGAAGGAGGTGATAAAGATAGTCAGATCTTCGCTACCTGAGTGCATTCGCAGTTTATTGAACGCGACAATGATGTTCAATCGAGTCAGATATTTGCTTCCTTGTATACGAGCGAGAGTCTCGTCTATCAAGAACAAAGGATAGCGATTCCGTTTGATCAAAGCATTGAGCTTTCTGTAGTCGACGCAGAAACGCAGGCTTTCGTCTTTCTTTTCAGCGAACAAGATGAGCGAGACGTATGAGGCGAAGCTGAAGAAAATGAATTCTTTGTTCAGATGTTCGATCAGATACTTCTTTATCTTCTGAAGCTTGTGGTCGAACATCTGGTATAGTCTGCTTCGCGAAGACGTTCTCTCGTCGATCAACTCGATTCTGTGATCGTAGATACGATGAGGTGGTAGCTGGTTGACCATTGCCCGATCGAAGACGTCTAGATAGTCATGATATTCAGAGAGAAGCTTGACCTTGACTTGCTCGAGAATCTCGACGTGTGAAAGCTCATGTAGATTCACTTCTTCAGGCTTGTTTTCGACTGTAGTTATGAGTCGATCGATTTTCGAGACGATAACAGCAAAGATCTTGACGTCTGATCGTTTGACTAACATTCTATATGCCGCTGCTTCTATCATGAATATGTTGGTTGAACTGAAAGCTGATTTCAGACTGAACGTCGATTTAGGATTGACGCTAGAAGAAACTGCTTCGAGCGATTTTGACTGTCTGATTAGTTTAACTGACTTCTCATTGAACTGACTGAAAGAGAGTGATTCCTGACGAGATTGAGATGTAACGAAAGTGAAAGATCTCTTCAGTATATGAGTAGAAGTCAAACTCTTCTGCTTCGTGATTGTCTTGTTGCTTGTGAATAGAACAATCGATTTCTGATTGAGGGTGAAATCCGAAAATCGAAGAAAATCGATTCGCATATCAATTACTAGGCCGATTTTGTTCATTCATGTTTTTTCGAGAATCATTTGATGTTGATCTAATCGAGTGATCAACATAGAAGCTGTGTCAACCGTATGATCTTGAACAGTCAGGTTCGAATAGATGGCATGAGTAATGAGTTTCTTAGCATAATGATCGTCAAATTCTCGGATTGGCTTCGCTTTGATCAAAGTCAGAGACTCGATTTGCAACTGATCACAAACAATCTGCGCGATCACTTCATCAATGAACGAATAATCAGCAGCTTCGATGTCTATCAATGACTTCAATGAGTAACTAATTTCATTGCTAGAAAGTACACATTCAGTAGTCAAAGATTCAGAAGCAAAAGAATCATCTGACATGCTTGTCGTTGAAGAAATTAACACATCTTTCATCGCGTCTTTGATGAAAGTCTCTAGTTTTTTGCCTCGCTATTCTCGAAAGACATTTTCTCATCCTCTTTATTCTTCGAAATGACGATTTCATGTAGGCGAAGGGTGAATGCACGAGATGTCGAGATGTCGACCTTGTTCTGAGAGCAGTTCTTGAATAAGTGATCTGAGGCCTTGCAGATATAGCAGACGATAGGCGATCTGGCTGGCTCAGAAGTAGAAAAGATAGTCGGCTTGACATATTCGATTATCGAAGTCGTCACTGCTGACAATGAAGTAGCAGCGCGTTTATCAGGTACGATCGTGACTTTGGCGATGACAGTGCGACGTTCGCTGCGTAGCTGATAGTTGGCTCGCTGTTTATTATTCACATCCTGAAGGAAGATTCTTAAGCGAGTGAGCGAAGTAAAGTTCTCTGAACAGACTGATAGAGCGTTCTGCAAGCGATTATTGATTTTATCCTGAAGATCGTTCATCAGAATGCAATTGTCATAATCGAGATAGCTGAATAGCTTCATAAAGTCGAAGTAGAAGACATTGAAAGGCTTGTCTGCTTGCCTCAGAGCGTTGTACTCGCGACGACACTTTCGATTTCTATTCAGTTCATCGTATATTTCTTTCAGATGCTCAAATAGCTCGTAGGTCGAGATGTAAGGATGCGAAGCGTCATGACGACGTCGGGCGAAGATATGCTCAGCAGCGTCACCTCCTAGTCTAGATATCACATAGGCAATGCAGATAGTCTCATCGACGAAGTGATCGACATTTGCCTGAAGCTTGTCGTTCATCTTGATTCTTCAGCTATCTCATGTTGATTCACCTTCGTCGATGAATACAGATGAGTTCGAAAACTTGAAAGACTTGTGATGACCATTATCGAATAGAGTGAATGACTCACGTCGAGTATGATTCTCGATAGATTGACGAGGTAGAGGTTTCGTAGAAACTCGAGGTTCAGTAGACTGACGAGGTCGGGGCTGATTCGCTGAATGCGATACTACTTCTTTGAGTTTATCCTTGAGATTCAACATCTTCTCTTGATAGCGTTTGTTTGCCTCTTTCAGAGTGTCTATGATCATCTGTTTGACCTCTAGTTGGTTCAATCTCTTGTCATGTTCGACTTGAACAACGATTCACTGCTCGTTGAGTTTCAAAGTCGTGTCTCGTTGAGATCTAAGCTCGTTCAACATTTTGATGACTTCGTTTGGCTGATCGTGAGCTCATTGACGAAGTTGTTGATTCGTGTTGATGTCTCATGAAGTAGTGACATTCTGAGATTCAGCTGAGACATCGAAAGAAATAATGAAAACGCGTCTGCTAGCAGTGCTTCTAAGCAGACGAGCTGTTCGTGACTCGACTGATTCAGAGTCGCGTGTCATTGTGAGAGAGGTAAGAATAGATGAGTAGGTTTGATTGTAGTAAGATTGAGTGGTTGATTTGATAAATTTGAGTAAATTTGCAGATGTGTTTTGATGAAAGTAATTCGAAGAATTTCTTGCGAATTTTCTGAATAAACGGAGTAGATTATTTCGTATCGTCTACACGTCGATAGCAGAGTAGTTGGTTAGCATTTATCTACTGTTAGGAGCCGGTCTAGAGCGAGTCATAGAAATGTCATTTAACTAATAGATAAATGCTAAGAAAGAAAAGTATCTACAGAAAAGAACTCGATTCTTATATGTGTGTTTCTCAGCTCTGTGCTAGGCCCGATTGGGATGAAACCAGGCGAAGGCTAGACGAAGAATAGGCGAAGGCTAGAATCGTAACAATTACGTTCTTGTCTTGATGATTTTTTATCAGAACAGCATTCAAAATCATCTAGATTTCTCACTATTGAAGATGATCAGTCTTGAAAGATAGATGACATTTTGAACTCTAGATGCTATTGAGATGAAATACAATACAAAGTCAAATGAACGAAATTAAATCAAGACAACGAATGATACTATGTTGACAAAGAAGAATCTGAGAAATTGAAAGAAGTTCTAGTCAAATTTCATAAGCTTTATTCAGACAAGTCACACTAAATTGAAAAACAGTGAAAAAATTTTTTGCGTTTCATTTATTCTATTCATGCAAACATGAATTTTCAAAGAGAAAGATAATGTTACAAGCGTATCAAGACTAAAGTTTTAATCAATTCGCAATGCACGCTAGCGAGTACTTTGCGTAATGATTAAAACTAGTCAACAATCTAGTCGAGATCTGATCTAGATCTGACTCAGATTTGACTCAGATATGACTCAGCATCTTTTCTTTTCTTTAACACATTCTAATCAGCTTTTATTATCTTTTAAATAAACACACTTCTTTGTGTTACAAGTAGTCAACAGATTTCTATGACAAACACATTTTTTTGTGTTGCAAACATTTTTTGAATCAACATCTTTCTTGTGTTTCAACACGTCTTCTTTGAGACTAGCGTCGATCTAAGTAACTACTATATAGAGCATGTTCTTCTTGCTTTTTGTATCTTCTTTCTTCTGTATTCTTAAAGTCTTAGTTATAATTATCTCTATCAATCAAACATTCTAGTCACGCACGCACTCTGATTAGTTTCTAAACATGATTTCAACAGTATCTTCTTATGATTTTCATCATTGTCAGAGACTAAACTGAACTAAAGATTCTATCAATATAAAGAATTGATTATTATATTACTTGAACTAGATACAGAACAATACATCAAATAATGTACAAGATGAAAGACAAGAAATGAAAGAAAAGAACAAGAACTCAACTTTTATATACATGAATTGAGTAATGTCAAAACTGAGCAACAGTTTTATGATTTAAGATTGCAAAGACATGAAACAGATTTTGATGTGATTAAATTAAGATGATGATGACTAGATTAATGACTTAGTTCATTGAATCAAGACTTTCTAAGATATCGATGATATTAAATTGAATTGACGACATATTCTATGCTCTGAACTGAGATGATGATTTGACATCATGACAGTAACTTCTCTTTCAAAGACTGAGCTTCTGCAAAACAATAAAAAGAACAAGATAAAATGAGAATTGAAACTAAATGAGACAAGATGTAAGCGAGACAAGATGAAAGCAAGATGAGATGAGAAAGAATTAAAGATGATGATGAAACAAGATACATCTGAGTCAGATTTGAGTCAGATCTAAACAAAATCTGAGTCAGATCTGAACTGAGTTAAGATAATGAAGATTGAACTTAAAGTTCTTGACATTAACATTGAGACATCACACATAACAGTACATGTGATTCTTCGACAACAGAGTTGACAAGATGATATTCATCAAGCGTTTGCTCACAATTATTCAGAAGATGAAAAGACTCTTAAGTAGAAAAGTGATCTTTTCAATCAATGTAATACTTAAGCAGAAATGAGCTATAATGTTTATCATGCTTGAAGTTTAATATGCTGTTTACATATCAGAATCTTTCGTCATTTTTAATGATAACAAGTTCTCAAGATTTCTGATGTTAATTTGAAAGAAGATCACTTGTGATATGATTCAGAAGAATGACATGAAAGATTGAATAAATCTTTATGAATGTTGAAAGATTTAACTCAATGATCAGAGAATTGTTCTTAAAGACATACTTGATCTTGAAGAAGTCAACATTATGATTGTTTAACTTAACAATGAAGTGAGTGATGTTGAGATTGCAAGCATTCAGTCAGACTTCATCTTCAATGAAGTATTTAGAACAAGAACGACAAGAGAGATTGACATTAAATTCATAAATGATCTGAGCTATAAACATCTCATCATGTAGATGCTCAGTTAGTTTCTTCATCTTCTTGATGAACTCTTTGACATTGATTAACTTGTCTTGAGCTTAAGATGTAAGATTCTCAAGCAGAAATTCAGAAGATTTAAAGTTTAAACATAAGTTTTGATTTGAATTGATCAAGAAGAATGATGCTAAAGTGATTAATGAAGATGCATTATTGATCACAAATTCAACTTCAAGAAGTCACTTAGCTCAGTCATCTTGCATGTAGTTGACATAGACTTGAAGATAATGCTTCATGATAGTATTGAATCTTTCGATTTGATCATTGATCTTGAGATGATATGCTGTAAATGACTTGATGTTTATCTTCAGCATCTTACACATATGCTTTCAGACATTGAAGATGAATTGTGTGTCTCGATCAAATACAAATAACTCAAGTAAATCATGATGTTTTCAAACATGAGCATAAAAGCTGTTGATAGCTTCTTTAACTTTCATAGAGATGATGAGAACTAAATGTTTCATTTTGCTAGATGATCAACGAAAATTAGCACATATCTATATGTGATACTCATGAAGATACTGAACGATAAAGAATTTACATAGTTCATGAAAACATCACGTCAACGACGTTCAAGAACTGAAAGAAGATGCAATCATTCTTGAATTTGTTGTTTAAAGAGCTTGAAACGTGTACATACGTGACAGTTTCATACAAAGCGCTGAACATACTTATATATGTTGAGTCATCAATAAACTCAACTGATCAATTCATAACTCTTGACTCTTTCTGAATGATCATTGATGACACTGTCGTGAGCGAGCTGAATAATACAAAGACGTAATTTATTGAAGTTGAATATGTATCTTCTCTCTTGAAAGTACAGATGATTCTCATGTTCTTCATACTCAACTAGAGAAATCTTGTTATAATGATGTGTTTCACTGCAAAGCACTTCAATTATCTGAGTTGCAAACGTGTTATTAACTTCAACTTATTTTCACAGTGTCTGAATGAAAGTATCAGCAAAATCTTCATTAAGATTTGAGATATTTTAATTTAACTGAAATTCTAAATGAGATTTGATGTTTTCAACATTGAATTCTTCAACTTCTAGATTCATGAAAGCTAAAGTCAGCAAAAAAACTGAGAAGATTAAGAACAAATGTAACTGAATTGAATCTAAAATGATGATTTGTGATTGAAGCATCATGATTTTGATATCAAGAATGTTGAAGATGAGATTCTTAACAATCTTGAAGTTTAAAACATGAGTTTTCAGAATTGTCTGATGTTGATATTGATGTTAAAAATCAAATGTATTCTTCTTTTTAAAGAGATCTTTTGAGCAATGTGTTAAAGCATTCAATTTATCATCAATCTTGTTGAAGCAATATATGATGCAATAGTTGAATTTAAACAGAAACTCACTTCAATAAGCTTAATGATGACTCAACTGCTTAATTGACATGAAATACTTAAGATTTTTGTGATCTATGATCATCTCAACAGAACAAATAAAGTCTTCAAGCTCTGAGCATCATTCTTTGAATGTACAAACAATGATCATGAGTTCTTTATTGTAGATTTCATAGTTACACTCAACTGAGTTATGCTTCTTGAAAAAGTAAGCGACTGAATGAAGAACTTCATTCTCATCATATTGAAAAAGAATGTCTTTGAACACATAGTTCAAAGCATTGATTTCTATCACAATCTTATGATCTGAATTGTAGTGACGTAGAATAACATTGAAAGTGAATACTTTCTTAAGAATGTTGAATGTTTTTTGATATTTCTGAGATCAGACAAAGAGTTTGATCTTTCTGATGAAATGAGTGAGCGAGTTAGTTATTTTGCTATAGTCGTAAATAAATCTTCTATAAAAGTTCGCGAAATCTAGAAAACTCTGAACGTCTTTAACGTTGATTAACATAAGTCAGTTGACAATGATGTTTATCTTGAATGAATTCATCTTGATCTTTTCAATGATGATTATCAATTTTAAATACAAGACTTGAGTGACATGAAACTTGCATTTAATTATATTCATCTGAAGATTTGCTTCTTGCAGCTTTCATAAAATGAGTTTGACATGAATTTTGTGCTCAAGTTCGTTGTTTGAATAAATCAAGATATCATTCAGATAAGCAATACAGAACTTATTTAAATGTTTATAAAGAGTATTGTTGATATACTTCTGAAACAAGATGAGCTCATTGCATAAATTGAAGAACATGATTAAATACTTGAATAATTCAAATCAAGTGTGAAAGATGATGAAAGCTTCGTCTTCTTCTTTAATTCAAAGATGATTGAATGTAAAGATGATATCAAGCTTGATAAAAATTTTGACTTGATTTAGATGATTCAGCGTTTTTGAGATCAGAGACAAAGAATATTGATTTTTGATGATGATAGCGTTCAGATCTCAATAGTTCACACAGAAGAAAAGTTCTTCTTTGAGTTTTTTGATGAAGAGAACAGAAATGATCGTCTGAAAGTGACTGACTTGAATGAATTTTTTGCTCAGATTCTCATCTAGATAACGTCGAAGTTCTAGAATTTTGTCACGACTTATGTTGTACAAAGCGAAGACTGAGAATTGAGCATCTTCTTTAAAATGTATGACATGATCATGAACTCAATGCAAAAACAAGATATCAACGTTCTTCTTAAAGAAGATGTCTAGAAACTTAAAGTATCTGAGCGAAAAAATTGTGACTGAGTCAACGTTTTTGCTTTGTTGATAGATTTCAAGATTTTCTTGAGTCATGAATGTAATCAAATGAATTTTCTTTTTCATTTAATGAAGACTTTGACTGTGATCTTTAGCATAAATGCTATCATTGAAGCGAGATGAAGACTGAGCTGATTAAGTCACGTCATGCAACTTTGACTCATTAAACAAGATTGAATCAAGATTCAGAAAGTCATTGATTTTCTTTAAAGTAATGCTAAATACTTCAATGTCTTTGACATGAGCAGCATGATCAAAGCTTCAAGCTCTCAACTCAACTATGTCAAGTTGTATAAAAGATTGATTGAATTGATCTGCTTGAAAGACAACAAAAGTTCTAAAGAAGAAAGAATTTCAACACTTGATTCTTGATGAGTATTCTTTTTAAATGACTTGAAGAATACAACTAGAAGCTTCTTGTTTCAGACGAGAAACAAGATTGAGCGAAATTTGTTTCTTGTAAATGAGCTGAGTATTAGTTGACTTCTCATGAACAAACAAGAGATTATATTGCTTCTTGTGAGCAGATGAAAAACTGAATTGCTTCTTGCAAGTGAATTGAAGACTGAATTGCTTTTTGCAAGCAAACTGAAAACTGAGTTGCTTCTTTCAAGTGAATGAGAAATTAAATTGCTTTTTGCAAGCAAACTGAATGCTGAATTGCTTCTTGTAAGCAATCTGTAGACTGAATTGCTTCTTGTGAGTGATTCATGAATTGAATTGCTTCTTATGAGTGAATTGAGAATGAGACTGAGAGAAAGCTACTTTGTTAACTTCAAACAAGAAATTTTCTTCTTGTTGATTAAGATCATAGATCTTGATAAAAGATGAGCAACAATGATTAAAACAAAAGAAGAAAGATAAAATGAGAATATTGTGTTCAAAATTGACATCAATGACGTGATGACAAAGTCATGATAAACTCATGATGATGAGATACTGACTTAATTCAGTAACATAAAAGAATAGTCTTTCAATGTGTTCATCGAGAATCATTGTGATTTCAACGACATAAGTAATGTTATCAATTAAAGCAACTTGATCATTAAATTCTTGAAGTCTGCAAGAGTGAATTAATTGATGCAAGAGAAGATGATATTGTTGCGCGAAGAATTTATTCATAAAGACATAAACAGAGACTTCACTATCAATCAGAGCGAGAATGAGAACTTTAAATTGAGCTTGACGTAGAATACAGAATACTATCATGTGACTATCTTTGAATGTTGAATTAAATTCAAAGAGTTTTAAAATAGATTTAGCAAAAAACTTTTTATATGATTGAAGTGAGAATGCAAAGATTGAAACTAGTAAACAAGATGATATATATACAGATTTCTGAGCATAACTTAGCTTAAAAACTAAACTTTTTTCATGAATAACAAGACTTCTTCATTTATATTAATGACATCACTGTTATAAATGTTCATGATATGCAAAGTGAAGAGCTTCTTATTTGAGCATTCTTTAATGATTTTGCTTGAATGTTGCAACTTGCAGTAGTAACACAGCTTTCACTTGTTGCAAATTTTCTTAATCTCAGAAACGATCAGAATCTTATCTTGAATGATGACAATAACGAAGTTTAAATTTATTGACTCATCAAGAAATGAGAAAGAAAGAGATGAAGATATTGTTGAAACAACAGTCACAGAAGTGATGATCTTTGAACTCAAAGAATTATTAGTTGATGCAAAGATGCTCTTGACTTTGATAAACGAGACAATGATGAAGACAAAGCAAGATTGACGATGCTTAAGTTGCTGAAACTCTTCATCAATGTCAAAGAATGCTTGAATTCATTAATGAAAAATGAATGATTGAATTTCATCAAGATTTCGTCAGAAGAGAGCAATGACTTAAGTGAAATAATTGACATTGCGCTTCAGACAATCAATTAACAAGAAATCTTTCATCAAAGAACATTCTTTCTTTTGATAGAAAAGATTGTAGTAATCAACAAAGCTATTCATGTCTTGCTTCAGAGTTTTGTGAAGATATAAATGAGCATCTTTTGCCTTGAAAGAATTGTCGCAGCAATGATGTAATTTATGTCATCAATTTGCAAAGATGAAAATGATACAAAGATTATTGACTTGATATTGATTCATTAAATTGTGAGTCTTCTTATCTATGATGAGTTGTGACTCGACATAAATGATCTTGACTCAATGAAAGAAATAATGATCATCGTTCATGTTCATGCGCTGTATCAGACTCTGCTCTCATGCATTCAATCAATCTTTGTTCTTCTCATACTCAAATATGTCAAAAAGCTTCTTAAATCTAGAAGTAATGATGACAGCAACAGAATTTGCAGAAGAATGAATGATGAAGAGAGATTGATTGTTCAAGATTTATGCAATGATTTGAACTATCATTGCAAGAAACTGAGAATTCAACTCTATATAAATTGAAGAACTAAGAATGATGAATGAGAATAAGATGATAATATTATATTATCAAACTTGATTTTGAAGCTCTTGCATTGCGCGAAAGATCTCAACTGAATTTTCAATCATACTTTGAGTGAACTGTTCAACAGCATGCTCATCGTTGATCAAGAAATTGTGTAATGACTTTATTTAAGTGAAAGAATAACTAGATGAGATTTCAACATATGAAAATGTTGCAGAAAGTGTAAATCTTTCATAATGTTAAAGACTAGACTGAACTAGAAATTCTATCAATATAAAGAATTAATTATTATATTACTTGAACTAAATACAGAACAATACATCAGATAATGTACAAGACGAAAGACAAGAAATGAAAGAAAAGAATGAAAATTCAACTTTTATATACATGAATTGAATAATGTCAAAACTGAGCAGCAGTTTTATGATTTAAGATTGCAAAGACACAAAACAGATTTTGATGTGATTAAACTAAGATGATGATGACTAGATTAATGACTTAGTTCAATAAATCAAGACTTTTTAAAATATCAATGATACTAGATTGAATTGACGACATATTTTATGCTTTGAGCTGAGATGATGATCTGACATCATGACAATCATTCTGAGAATTTCAAGATGATTAATAGAAAATTGATCATGAACTTCTTGAATTAACTTCATTTGAAGATGCTCATTGAAGAAAACTTATAGAAAATCACTTCAATATAGTATTTCATTCTGAACTCAATAATCTCTTAATTTAATATCTTCATATTAAGCTTCATCTTTTAATACAACTTCATGAAGTAGAATATAATTCTTGTTGATTGTGTTAACTTTTAAAATCAATTAATAAATTGATTCATCATTCTCTTTTTCTTTTAGATCAGCAATTTTCATTCAATTCAACGTGAGAATTGTAGTTCATTAATAGTGACATCATTCATTCTTAAAACTTTTAGAAACTGAATTGACTTAATGAGTCAATGCATTGACTTTGATGTTTTATTTATTTGAACAATACATGATTTTAAAGTTGAAGTCAATTTAACGTTTACTTAGCTCTTTATCTTTCATTAATGATGTTAAAGCTTGATGATCAATGAACATCTTGATGAATAACTCAGTCAATTTCAGCTCAGATCATCAATGTTTAAAAACATGAATGATTGTTAGTAATTTCTTGTCATAAATCTTGTAATTGCACTCAGCGAGACTCAGATTCTTGCTGTAGTAAATCATTGAATGCAATGTTTCTTCGTCGTCATACTAAGAAAGTATGTCATCATTGACGTAGTTGAATGAGTTTATTTCAAGAATAGTCTTTTTATTCTGATTAAAATGATAAAGAATAAAAGCTTCAATCATTCATTTCTTCATATGATCAAAGATTGTTTGACAAGCTTAATTTCATTCAAATATCATCTCTTTTTGAGTTAGTTAAATCAGAGAATAAACAATCTTCGAAAAGTTCTTTATAAAACGTTGATAGAAATTGCAGAAGTTGACGAAGAACTGTATCTGAGTGAGATTTGTAAAAGTAGATTATTCAACTACTGTTTATACTTTTCTGAGATTCATCTTTAGTTCTTCAATGAATAGTAATAGTTTCAGATAAAAGATCTTTTAAACATGAAACTTGCATTTATTTATATTCATCTGAAGATAAGTTTCTTGTAATTTATGTAGAACTAATCATACGTGTTGCTTATATTTCTTCAGTATTTTGCTATAAATGATAATGTCATTTAGATAAATCTGACAAAACTGATGAAGATAGTCAAATAGCACGTCGTTCATATAGTGTTAATAGAAAGTCGAGTCGTTGATTAATTCAAAAGACATCACATGATATTTGTAAAAATCAAAAAAGATGATAAAGATAGTTAAATCTTCGTTATCTGAATGCATGCATAGTTTGTTGAACGTGATAATAATGTTCAATTGAGTCAGATACTTGCTTTCTTGTATATGAGCAAAAGTCTCATCTATTAATGACAAAGAATAGTGATTTCATTTGATCAAAACATTAAGCTTTCTGTAATCAACGCAGAAATGCAAACTATCATCTTTATTTTTGATAAACAAGATGATCAAGATGTATGATGCAAATGTTAAAATTCTTTCACATGAAATTACATAACAGCAAAGATTAAATAATCATTGAGTAATCAGAGTCTTGAAAGTGATTGCTCTGATCGTTTGAATCAGAAGTAATCATAGTGAGCATGATGAGCATGATGCTCATCTTACTCATCTTGCTCAAGAATGATCAGAATGATCATTCAGAGCAGAAATGACTTGACATGATTCTTCTATGTTTATATAACGATGATCATTTTCTTAGATAGAAGCTTCATGCTCAACTCATGTAAATAGTCAATACACATTATTGTTTCAGCTATCTTCAGATCTCAAGTCTAGTAATAGTGATTATTGTTTAATCTCTGTATATATCTTGTGTTGTTAAAGAAACAATTATTACACTTTAAGCATCACTCTTTCACAAGATATCAGAGATGTTCATTTTCTTTAATCATGTCTAGTCAGTCAGAACAAGTCACGCTCAGTTAAGAAGTAAGCATCTTCAGCGCAGATAAAATCAAGATCTCAACATTGAACTTGTATCATGATGATCAAGATAAACTCAAAGCATATCTAGTACAGATAAAGCTATACATCAAATGACATTCATTTCAGTTCAAGTTCATTAAGAACAAAGTACTTTTTACATTCATTTATTTAAAAGATAATACATTCACATGATTTCATCACTATCTAACAAATTATCTGCAGAAGAAATCAGAGAAATAAGAAGAAGAAATCAACACAATATTTCGTGATTCTCAGATGTTTAAAAAACATCTAAGAAGAGTATTTGAAAACATTGACAAGAAATGTACAGCGAAACGACAGTTGTACAATCTGTGACAGAAAATCTTTGCAGCAACTTATTCAATCAACTTTCAGCATATTGCAATGAATATAAAATGAAATGATGCAGTTCTCATCAGTCAGTTCTATTAGAAACTGTGAAAGAAAGTCAAGAATGAAATTACTAGAATTGATAAACTTGATGATTTGCAGAAGATGATATTTAAAGCAATGATCATTGATAACAGACAGTACAAGAAATGTTTGAAAAAAGATAAAGAATCAAGTATGTCAATAGTATTGAGTCGAAAGTTCAAGAAGAGACAATGACAGTCATACTATGATTCTCAATTTATGAAGTTAGATGCAATTTGAAAAATATTGATGAATGCTTGTGATAAAACAGTTCAACAAAGCAAGACATGTTACATATGTAAAAAGCTGAGTCATTACTTCAAGAATTGTACTTAGAACAAGTATAAAAACAAGTCAAAGTTTTATGATAAGCAAGACAAATCTTTCGCAGCAACGAAAGAAGATCAAAAAGATAAGCATTAAATGTTATCATGAACAGCATGTTACAAGAACAATTGTTGCACTCATTTGAGTGATAAGAAAGATTCTGAATAATACTTGAAACTTTCGTGAAATAATTGTTTCTATGCAGCAATTCATCGTCAATCGAAAGTGCATGATGAGAATAGTGACAAAAGTTCATTTATTATGATTGCAAAATCAGAGATTCTCGACAGCGAAGCATATAACTTGAATAGATTGAATGATATCAAAGAAATTATTTGTCAAGCAGTTGAAGAAGAAAGTCGACTTAGCAAAACTTTATGAGCATTCACTATTGCAGCAGAAAATGCTTTTAATCAAGAAGAAGATTGTCTTGAAGTAAAGAAAGATTTCAGAAAGCTTACAAGTTAAGCAAGCTTTATAAGCATGTACAATGAATTGTACACTCTCTTTAAGCAGAAAGAGAAAGATTTTTCACAATAAATGCAACAAATCAAGAATAATGTTATGAATGTGTCAGAGTTGATTAGAGCTAGTCAACGATCTAGTCGAGATCTGATTTAGATCTGACTCAGACTTGACTCAGATATGATTCAGCATCTTTTTTCTTTTCTAGCATTTTCTAATCAGCTTCTATTGTCTTCTAGATAAACATACTTCTTTGTGTTACGAATGATCAACAGATTTCTATGACAAACACATTTCTTTGTGTTGCAAACATCTTTCAAATCAACATCTTTCTTGTGTTTCAACACGTCTTCTTTGAGACTAGCGTCGATCTGAATAACTACTATATAAAGCGTGTTCTTCTTGTCTTTTGTATCTTCTTTCTTCTGTATTCTTAAAGTCTTAGTTATAACTATCTTTATAAATTAAACATTCTAGTCACGCACGCATTCTGATTAGTTTCTAGACATGATTTCAACATTACTTTAAGAATTTGTTAATCACATAATACTGATCTTTATATTCATTCAAATTCACTCAACTGACAACGAAACAAGTATAAAGAAATTTGTATATCTGATGATCAATGACATTGAAAGACAGAACAATATCAAGAAATCAATAGAATCAACGAAAACATACAATCATGTGATTGCTAGAGAATTTATCGCTCAGTCAGTAGCATTAGTTCAAATCGATTAATAAAATCAATAATAAAGAATCTTCGTTGATTGCTTGAGAATCACAAAAAAATCTCTTCAAATCAGCAACACTCTTCTTTGAAGACTAAACACTTTAACAAACAATCTCACTATTTACTATTGAGCATCATCATTCGCTTGATTATCAAAATCTTCATCATGATTCAATTATTTGTGAATATTCAACTCGATTTCTTCAAGAATAATCAAAGCTTCAATTCACTCATCTATTTTGAGTTATCTTCTCATCTTTTGAAATTTCTTAGAACTGACTTCGTAGAAAATATATTAATCTGATTCAAGAATCAAAGAAATTCAGCAATTTCTTTAATCAGTTTCAACAACTATACATCTATCTAAAGTATCAGAAGAATGTACTAGTCATTAATTTAAAGAATAAAATAAATTCTCATCTTTGAATCTTTTAAACAGCTTAGATGAAGTCACTCATCAAGTTATCAGATATTTGAAACTATCTAATTCACTTAAACAATGAACATAAAGCAGTTTAAAAGATGAAGAACAAACTACTTAAATGTGATGATTCAAAGATCATTATTTCTAAAGCAACTATTGCTGTTCAGTCTTCTGCTTCAAAGTCTGACTGATTAAAGTCGCGTAGCGCAGTTTTGACTAGCGTCAAGAATGCAAACGTTCTAGTCAAAATCTGTTTTGTATATTACAAATCAGATCATAGTTTCAGAGAATGCTTGAATTGATCTATCAAAGTCAATGCAGTTGATGAGAACTACGATCATTTCAAACTCGATACTGAATCAGAGTTTGAGTCAAAAAACTAGTCATCTCTTCAACAATTACTGAAGTGAAGATTATATCTTTGTGCAATCTAGACGAAATTCTATCGAAAGAGAATTACTTTGATAAGTCATTTCTAGTTGATGCTCTTCTCATCTTGCAGAATAAATCATTCAGTCTTCGCTCTTTGATAAACAGTAATTCAATCATTTATATGATCATACATATCAATCTAGTCAATAGAGTATGTAAAGAGCTAAAAATTCAACCTATCTCACTGACAAAAGAGAAGTTAATAAAAGAATATGATGAAAAGATATTTAAGAAGACTATCACTCATAAAATTCTATTGAATCTCATCATTAAAAGTCATAAGAAATTGACTGTTTCTATGTTGATAGCTGACATTGATTATTACGAAGTCATATTAGAAAAATCATGAATGAATAAAAATGAAATATTACTGAATATGCAAATCAACGTCATCGTTTTTCCGAAACAATTAAATACTCTCATTTTAATTTTTTAGATTTCTCTCAATTTAAAGCACTCAAGTTGATCATGATCAACTTCGTTTACTTTTATCTTTCAGTCAAAGATTTCTAGAATGCTCAAACAATCTATTTCAACTACGATTCAGAAAGAGTCATTCTCAATTCAAAGCATAAACATTGCTTCGTTTAAAATACTGTTGAATCGCTCAAAGAAGAATCAGACTGAAGTATTCACTCTATTCATGAAGAATATTGATAGAAAAATCGCGTACAACACTCAGTGCAATTTGAACGCTCTGAACGTCTCTTTCATCAAGAAAACTACTCAGAATTTGAAAGATATTAAAGCGAAGCTGTCATTGAAATATCATGAGTTTTTAAATGTTTTTGATTGAACTCAATTGAATAAACTATCTTCTCATCACTTCTATGATCATAAAATCGAGCTCATCAGTGATTCAACGTTTTCTCATTGTTGAGTTTATTAAATGTTCTTTGTCAAACTTCTGAAAGTAAAGAAGTACTTAAATGAGAACTTGTTGAAGAAATTCATCACTTTTAGTCAGACTTTCTATTTCTTTCTCGTTTTATTCGTTCTCAAAGCAAATAAAGATCTTCGATTCTGCGTGAACTATCAAAAGCTAAATGTCATTTTCAAAAGAAATAAATATTCTCTATCGTTGATAAATGAGATCATTGATAAAATAGTGAATTGCAAGCATCTGACTAAATTGAACATCATATCAGCGTTCAACAAACTGCGAATGCATCTTGATAATGAGAATTACATCATCTTTATCACTGCTTTAGAAGCATATAAATACAAAGTGCTATCATTCAAACTAACTAATGAATCGATCTTCTTTCAGCAATATATGAATGACATTCTATGAGACATTCTGAACGACTTTTGCCAAGTTTATCTAGATGACATTCTTATTTATAGCAAAACAAGAAAGAAACATAGAGATCACGTCAAACTAGTATTGAATCGACTACGCAAAGCTGAACTGCAGATGAATATTTGAAAGTGCAAATTCAATGTAAAAGAGACAATCTTTCTAAAAGTCATTGTATTAAAACAAGATCTTGACATGAATTCAAGTAAAATGATCATCATAATCAACTGAATTACTTTGATCAATTTGAAAGAAATTCAGAGCTTCGTGAAATTTGTGAACTTCTATCATTGTTTCATTAGAGACTTCTTCAAACTAGTCAAATCGTTTATTCAATTGACTAGAAAAGACACTTCTTTTGTTTGAAATGAAGTCTGCATTCAAGCTTTCAGAAATTTGAAGAAACAGATCAGTTTCGCTTCAGTTCTTCGTCATTTCAATCTCAAACGTCAGACTATTTTGAAAATCGATGCATTGAACTATGTAAAAGATGAAATACTGTCTCAGTACAATGATGAGAATGTACTTCACTTGATGATCTTCTACAGCAAAAGCATGATTTTCGCTGAAATCAACTATCATATCTATGACAAGAAATTGCTGATCATTATTCGCTGTTTTGAACATTGATGATTTAAGCTGAAATGTACTGAATTACTTATTTAAATATTCATTGATCATCAAGCTCTGAAGATCTTCATGAAAAACAAACAGCTGAGTCGACGTCAAGTTAACTATCTGAACATTCTATTGAAGTTCAATTTTCAGATCATCTTTAGATCAGGCAAAATGAACACTATAGTTAATGTGCTAATTTGAATGTCTTTAGCGAACGTCTCTGAATCAGCTAAATAATTTAAAGATCGCTTTCAAACTATTCTTATTTTTGATAGAGTCAATATTCTATTTATTGACTTGAAATCAAACGTAAATTCAAAATCAGAAGTCAATTTCTATTAAAGAGTATGATTAGTCAATCAAATGAATGAGTTTTGCAGCGAATATAAATAAGCTAAAAACGACAACAAGCTTAAGCTTCATAGCACTAAGATGAAGAACTGCAAAATTATTGATGATGTTCTATTTAGAAAAGATCTACTGTAAATCTCTGAGAACATGCATACGAAATTACTACAAGAAGTGCATGATCAATCTTCAATCTTTCATTTTGACAATAAACAAATTATTGATCTAGTTCAGTGTTTCTACTATTGATCAGATCATTGAGCTACTATTCAATGACACATTTAAAACTGTGATACTTGTCAGCGAAGCAAAGTCTTTAAAGATAGCATCAATGAACTTAATCATTCTCTCTTGATTTCACAAAAACGCTGAAAAAATATAACTATGAACTTCATTACTGAACTATCTCTGTTAGAAAACTATAACATCATTTGCATAATCATATGTTATCTCATCAAAGAACATCACTATGTTTTCTGTTATTGAAAAGACAATGACATCTCAGTTAAAGAAACAGTTTGAATCATGTTATGAAACGTCTATCAACTGCATGATTTACTCAGTTCTATTGTTTTGAATAGAAACTTTTAATTCATATTCATCATATGAAAAAGTCTTTGTAAGCGACTACGAATTATCACTAGTCTATTCACTGCTTATCATTCTGAGATCGATGATCAAACAGAGCGAGTCAATCAAGACGTTGAACATGAACTCAGAATCTACTGTAATTACATGCAGAATGATTGAGCTAAATGAATATCTATGATTGAGTTCAGTGATAATGTCAATACATTCTCGATCATCTTAATGATCTCTTTTTACTTCAATAAAGAATTTCACTCTTGAATGAGTTTCAATTCAGATACAACTGACTACAAAATCACTCATGAATGAATTGAAGTTAAAAAAGCAAATGATATTGTTATTCAAATGAAAAAGCTACTGAACTTCAATCATCAATAATTGAAAAAGACTAAGCTGATTATCAAAGCGCAGATTAATAAACATAGATGAAACGTCATCTACAAGATAAATGATCAGATCTGACTATCTTTCAGAAACGTCAAAATCATGAGATCATGCAAGAATTTGAAAGACAAACAGCTAAATTTCTACTCAATCATTGTCAAAGTTGAGACTTTCTATCATTTTCATCTATCTACAAGCATGAAGCATATACACTCGATGTTCAGCTTAAAGCTACTACGTTTGTATTCAGAAGATCTTCTATCAAAACAACATTCAGAATCACTCAGATCAATCACTATTAAAGATGATGAACATTAAAAGATAAATAATATATTGAACTTCAGACGTTATCAAGACTGAATACAGTACAAAGTTGAATGAAAAGATCTAGATAGAAACGATGAATGATACTATGTCAATAAAGAGAAATTCAATGATTCAGAGAAAGTTTTGAATGAATTTCATAAGCTATATTCAAGCAAATCGCGCTAAATATCAAAATAACTATCAACAAAAGCAAGCAAAGAAACTACATTCATGCAAACATGAATTTTCAAAGAAAAGAGTAATGTTACGAGTGTATCAAAATGTTACAAGCGTATCAAGACTGAACAAGACTGAACAAGATTGAAGCTTTAATCAATTTACAATGCACGCTAGCGAGTACTTTGTATAATGATTAGAACTAGTTAATGATTTAGTCGAGATCTGATCTAGATCTGACTCAGATTTGACTCAAATATGAGTCAGCATCTTTTCTCTTCTTTAACACATTCTAATCAGCTTTTATTGTCTTTTAAATAAACACACTTCTTTGTGTTACAAGTAGTTAACAGATTTCTATGATAAACACATTTCTTTGTGTCACAAACATCTTTTGAATCAACATCTTTCTTATGTTTCAACACGTCTTTTTTGAGATTAACGTTGATCTGAGTAACTACTATATAGAGCATGTTCTTCTTGTCTTTTGTATCTTCTTTCTTCTGTATTCTTAAAGTCTTAATTATAATTATCTCTATCGATTAAACATTCTAGTCACGCACGCACTCTGATTAGTTTCTAAACATGATTTCAACATTACTTTAAGAATTTGTTAATCACATGATACTGATCTCTATACTCATTCAAATTCACTTGACTGACAACAAAATGAGTATAAAGAAATTTGTGTATCTGATGATCAACAACATTGAAAGACAGAACAACATCAAGAAATCAATAGAATCAACAAGAACATAGAATCATATGATTGCTAGAGAATCTATCGCTCAGTCAGTAGCATCAGTTCAAATCAATTAATAGAATCAATGATAAAGAATCTTCATTGATTGCTTGAGAATCACAAAAAAATCTTTCAAATCAGCAACACTCTTCTTTGAAGACTAAACACTTTAACAAACGATCTCACTATCTACTATCAAGCATCATCATTTGCTTGATCATCAAAATCTTCATCATGATTCAATCATCTGTGAATATTCAACTCGATCTCTTCAAGAGTATTCAAAGCTTCAATTCAGTCATTTATCTCAAGTTATCTTTTCATCTATTGAAATTTCTTAGAACTGACTTTGTATGAAAACATTATCAATTCATGTCTCACTCTCAGACACTCGATGAATCTCTGAAAGTCTCTACTCTCTGAAATATTAAAAATGTAAAGCAGCTACAACATTGAGTTGAACAAGACTCAGAAGTTTTTCTAGAAGATCTAAACAATCTTCGAACTTAACGAGATTTAAATGTAGAAGCTTGTGAGCTATTTGATAAAATACTCAGCGAACAGATATGAAAAACTCATTTCAAGAAAATTAATCAAGCAAAGAAACGATTGAATCTAAATCTTAAAAAGCTTCAAGATCAGCTAATGAAACTACAACATTGACTGCAATTAACTAAAGAAGATACTTCTACTTCTTTCATCATGTTCAATTCATTCAAGCAATCTCAAAAGCTTTCAAATTC
>JAABUU010001105.1_pt1 | contig 48694 bp, 80 predicted proteins | sample 5559301 | NCBI WGS metagenome assembly JAABUU01 (sample SAMN10711884, study PRJNA513360) | rock metagenome | isolation source: Antarctica rocks | place: Antarctica: Victoria Land, Richard Nunatak white | reverse complement strand
GCGAAGTTCGTCGCTTGCGGATCGGCGTGTTTGCCGATATCAGCGGAAATGCTGCGGGCGTAGTTCAATGGTAGAACGGCAGCTTCCCAAGCTGCATACGAGGGTTCGATTCCCTTCGCCCGCTCCATCACTTAGCTCCTCACGTTGGAAATCGCGTTGGACAAGTCCGTTCTAACGCTGTTCCGGGGTCGTCTTGCCCCGATGGACCGCTCTCAGGTTCGCCACGCGCCGGGCAGGCGCCAAGGCGTCGCCACGGACGTAGCGCGCCGTCGTGCGGGCGTCCGCATGGCCCATGACGGGGCGGGTGTCCGAGATCGACGCGCCGGCATCGTTGGCCTCCGTGGCGCCTCCCGAGCGCGCGTCCATGTTGAAGACGCCCCGCGGTATGCCGGCCCGGTCGGCGACCTTGCGCCATTCCTGCTGATAGCGGTTCTCGGCATAGGGCCGGCGCGCGACCTCGTCGACGATGATGGGGCCGACCCGGTCTTCCGGCGCGACGTGCTGCAGTTCCGCCATCGCCATCGGCAGAAGCATGATGTCGAACGAGACGACGGATCCCGTCTTCGTGGTGCGTTTGGTCAGGATCCAGGCGTCGCTGATGTTGGACCAGGTCAGCCCGTTGGCCCAAACCCGGCCGTTGATGGTCGGCCCCGGAGGGGGCGTTCGGGCGGTGTCGAACGGCTCCCATTCTCCGATGACGTCGCGCTGCCGCAGCATGGTCTCCCATTGCAGGGCGGTGCCGAGCGCGAGCGACGGCCGGCCCATCTCGTGCGCGGCGGCACAGAACGCCTCGACGTGGTGAAGTTCCAGGGTCGCCGACCGCTTCGGGGCGCCCTGCCATTTCGTGGTCTCGAGGATGGTCGCGATCCTGGCGCAATCCCGCATCTCAATCGCGGCCCCGAACCTCGTGATGCGGCGGAGCATGGCGACGAGCCCTTGCGCCGTCCTGGCGCGATCCGGCTGCCCGGGGCCGCGCCCTTCGGGGTAGCGGGTGGCGTCGTACCATCGCTTGATGTTGACAAGCTTGATCGCATAGAGCGCCGTCCCGCCGAACGCCCGCTCCATGGTATCGAGCACCTTGTCGTAGGTGCGTCGGGTGTTCCATTTGACGCCGCGGTAGGCGCTCTCCTCGCGCGTGCGGTAAGCCCGGATGAGATCGTTCACGGTCGGTTGATCCTTCGGTGACTTGAGGCCGGCCCGTTCGGCCAGCCATTGCGTCATCTCGGCTTGCAGGGCCCGGCACCGCGCTCCGATCGCGGCTTCGTCGGCGTCGTGGATGCGGACCGTCTCGGGCTTGAAGCCAGCGGCACGCGCATCCTTCGGAGCAACCCAATAGACCCGGCGCGAGCCGTCCTTGTTCGGACGACTGCTACGACCTGGTGTGTCGCTTTCCGGCCGACCTGAGCGCATCGAGGTTCTCCACGATCCCGGTTTCGTCGTTCTCTTCAGGCAAAGCGCCACCGGCCCGACGGTAGAGGAAGTCCCTTACGCGAGGCCAGCACCGCTGATTTTTGAAGAGCGGGTCCTGGCGCGGCAATCCGCTCCGCTCAAGCACCTGGGCTGCGGCATCCCATTCGAGCGACGTCATCGACACCCGCTTGGCGATTTCGGCGTCCGGCAGGAAGATGGGCTCGAGGGGGTCAACTCGCGCCACCCTCGCCTCCCTTCGCCCTCAGGCCCTCGTCTCGGGCGGCATTGATCTCAGCCATGGCGGCGTTGCTGCCGCCCTTGTCGGGATGAGCCCGCATCGCAGCTGCGCGATAGGCAGCCTCGATCTCCTGTCGCGCCGCGCCGTGTTCGCACCCGAGCACCTTCCACCATGGACGGGGTGCCGGGCCAGGCAGCGCCGCGAAGCCTGTCATAGTGGCGCGCACAAGCGCTAAGGTGCCGTGCCGTAGCTCGACGCGCCTCGCCTCGAGGACATGATGGATCGCCTGTAGATTGGCTTCCACAGTCGTGTAGCGGTCGACCGGGATGCAGACCGAGAGCCCGTCCCATGTGAACCAAACAGCAACACCGGGATCGGCCGGCTTGGCGCTGCCGAGCGTGACGTTGCTCGACATGACGACGCTGTTGATGGCCTTGCCGCTGTCCCGTCCGAAAGCATGAAGGTTCCCTTGGACATTGGAGAGCGCGGCATTGAGCGCGGTGCGGAACGCCCCTGTCTCGCGACGCGGGGCACGCGGGAACATCGGCGGCCATGCCAGCGGGAACGCCGTTGGTGCGTCAGCCATAGGACTTCTCCACGCGATGCTCGCCGCGGGCGACGAAGCCGCCGTAGGCTTCCATCGTCTTTGCAAATGCCTCCGGCGCAAGCCCCTCATAAGAGCCCCGGAACACGTGCCAGACCGCATCGACAAGATGGACCGCCGCGCAGTGTGCAAGGTCGGCCACACCGAGCTCGCCTCGGTTGGCGGCTTGGAACTCCAACAGCGCTTCGGACGCGCGCAGGCGCAGCCTGTCATCGGAGCCGTTTGTGATGTTGATTTGGTGGTCGTCAACCATCATCCCGCCCCTCCGTCTCTGCCGGCGTGGGCCGTGCGGGGGTGTCGGACCCGCCCGTGAAGTTCCACGGCGCGTCGATGGGCTTCCCGTCCCCACCGAGCGTCAGCATCAGCCATCCCGAGCACGGATGATCCAGCCGGTGGACGTCGTGACAACCAAACTCGACGCCTTCCATCGCGCACTTCAGGGCGTCCATCAGCGTCTCGGGCGATCCGCTCGCCAGATGCGGACCCTCCCGGAAAGCGCATGAGGCACAGCGCGGCGGAAGCTCCGGCAGTTTCAGCCTGGCACGCGGTTCGGCCTCGTCGCATAGCCGGGCGATCTCACGCCCAAGCGCATGGCCGTCCGGGGTCGCGCGGTTCCGGATCATGTCCCTCCTCCCCCATCCCGGTCGGCCGCAGGCTCGGCGGGCGCGCTCGCGGTGTCTCGGGTGGCGAGAGATCGGATGGCCTTCGCGATTTCCCGGCCGGCCAGCATCGCCATCACGGCGATGGGGCGGTCCTCGGTCAGCATCGCTCGATTCTGTTCGACTTGGGCATCCGCCACCCGCGCCGCTTCCTCCAAGGCGGCGTTCCGCACCAAGTCAGTTGCAACCTGATTATGATGCATGGGCTCCCCGGCCTGTCCCGCCGCGATCGGGGTGCCGGGCGGCGTGGATGGCGCGAGGGCGGCAGCGAGCGCGCAATCGGGGGCGTGGCCCATAGGTTCGCTGTAGTAGCAATTGGCGTAGCCTGTCTTCCTGCGACAGCTAGGGCATGCCGGACATGGCACATAATACCCGACGTACCCTACGGCGGCCCACTCGACGCTCTTGAGCACCGCTCGCGCCGCGTCGCGCTCGGCGCGAGCTTCGACAAGGTCGCGGGTGAGGCGGGCGATCTTCGGTATGGCCTCGATCGCGCGCCGGGCGGCTTCGGTGAGGATGCGGTCGGCGCGGGCCATGCTCTGCCAGCCATCGCGCTCTTCGTCGGATGCCGGTCCATCCACGGGATAGCGTGTCGAGGCCAGGGCTTCGCGGAGGGTCGCTTCGCGGTTCTCGGGATCGGGCGTCTCCGCTATCGCGGCCTTGACGGTTTCAAGAGGAGTCATGGCGCTATTCCATCATCCCATCCGTATGTATCTGGACCATCCTTGCCAGCGCAGGCTTCCCGCACGATTGTGTCGTATTGGTCACCTGCAAGAATACGAACCATCTGGTCAATGACCCACGTTTTGTGGTGTTCTCCATCGATCCCGCCGTACTGAACGGCGATGCCAATTGCGGTATTAATCTTTTCTGCTTCGGTCATAGCTCGCTCCGTTCTGCCGCGAGGGCGGCTTCTTTTTCCCGCCTCTTCCATTCTTCGACATAGACTGCATACTCGTCAGGCTTGCCAACCAAACCAAGCAAAAAGGCACTCGGAGGCGTCTTAGGCTGAAGTACATCGACGCCATCATAAGTTCTGCCTAGTATGGCGTAACCCCTGTCTACAGGGACGATAACCTCCCGCATGATCGCGTCGACGATCGGCTCAAGATCCGACTCGTCCAAGCCGGACCAGCCGAGGATGATTTCGCGCAACCGTTGGCGCGTCTCGACCAGCTTCACATCGCCCGTCGCTTCGGCCGGACGGGTGGCGGCTCCGCGGATGGCGGAGGCGAGCCACATGGCCTCGTATGCTGCCTGGGCGCACGCCTCGCGAGACGGGCTGTTGTCGGGGTGCCTACGTCCCTTGGCCTCAAGCATCGTCTGACGCTTGTCGGCGATCCGGGAAGCCTCTTCCATCGCCTCCCGGCGGACGGTGGCGGGGTCGGTCGCGGTCATGAGCGGGGCTCGTCGGCGTGGGGTGGGGCGACCGGATCCAGAGGCGGAGGAACAATCAACGCGTCTCTGATGCCTGTATGTCGCTCACTACCGTCATTGGCGACGGACATAGCCTGAATTTGGAAGTCGACGTCGAGGCCGGTTACGCTGGAAAGGTAGTGCGAGTAGGTGACCGCCAGCGAGGTCCAGAGTGCTGTCGCCAGCCCGTGGTATTGATCCAGTTCGGCACCAAACAAGCGTTGGAAATCGTTGTCGGATAAGATTAGCCGAACGTCGACATCACGGTAGCTTGATCGTGTCAGAACGGACCCGACAAGGACAGTTCCTACCGCATCGAACGCCTCGTCTATGGGTTCGACGGAGCGGCGCAAGAGATGCAGCTTCGCCGGGCTGAGATAGCAGAAACGCTCGTTCATCGTCCCGGCTCCTCAGTCTTGGTTTCGGGTGCGGGTGGAACTTTCTTTCCGGTTCCGTTGCAGGATGGGCACCTTACGAAGTGGTAGCCATCATCACTTCGGGACTTGGCCTCAGCTTCTTTCCACAGAGAAGCCCATGGCTCTTCGTCTTCGTTTTCGCTGATAGGAACAAACCCCATGCCCTCGCACTGGTCTTCGCCCATCGTTGCTGGATCAGGCGGGCCTCCGATTGCATCGTAACGGCTAACAAACTGGATGTTGCTCGCATCACCTTCTGTATCGAGGTCCGCATCTCCGGCAATGGCTTCGATCAACGCATCGTCGGAGGAGAGCCCACGCTGATTTGGACACGGCTTAAGGGCGTCTCCAGCACGAAGGTTTGGCGTACCGCAGAGGCGGCACGTACCGATGAACTCTTGCCCGAGTCCTTTAGGGCTGGTCCGCTCGATTGCGTGAGTGATCTGGGTCTTCATCATACGCTCCCCTCGCTGGACGGGGCGGGCGCGACCGCAAGCATAGCTCGAAAGATCCGCTCGCAACGTCCTTCCTCGCTGCTGTCCCTTACGTTGTCGGTGCGAAGTGCCTCTAGTCCAACTTGCCGCATCACACCGGTTACGACAGTCTTTGCGATCTCGGTGTTCGGCTGGGCTGACGCGAACGGCACAAGCCGAAACCCCAGAAGGTGAATGACACGCTCGATCTCCCAAAGGTCTTTGTCGCGGGTGTTCTCCTGCGGCGCATCCGGGTTAGTGGCCGCAAGAGCCTTCGCGGCATCCCGGCTCGCGTCGACCTTCGGGCACGCCGGCCTGTCCGTCTTGGCGTACTCCCATTCGAGACCGCATTTCTTGCAGTAGATAAGGTCGTTTACGCCGCCGCCCTTGCAGGGGAAGCCCAGCAGCGCGTCGGGGCTGGGCTCGGTGGCGGTGGATGACAGAGCGACGGCCCTAGCGTCGGCTACCGTGTACGCCAGAGGGGCGTCAACGTCGGCAAACGGCTCGTACGCCAATCGCGCAGCGGCTTTGGCTGCCGGACACACGGACAGACCATCGGCGCCCATATCGTCGAGTAGTTGCCACATCGCATCCGCGAGCGGAACAACGGGGTCAAGCCCGCGGGGCTGGGCCGACGCTTCGGGGCTAGGCTCGGTAGGGGTGGTAGTCAGGATGGCATATTGCACGGCCTCACCAATCTGGCGGTCGGCCTCCTTGTCAGGCTCGCTCAAATCGTCGAACGACGTGAGCCACGTCGGCTTTGGGTTCGGCTGCGTGTTGGCCCACTTAACCCACGCGGTTCGAACCACTCGTCCCAAAGTATCCCGGCTGTCCTGGCACTCGGGGGCCGGGTGGCCCTCGCTCTCGGGGACATGCGCCGGGGCCGGGGAGGCCGACTGGCGACTCGACCGAGCCGAGCATGTCGCTAGGGCATCAGCCATTTCCTCAAAGGTGACGAGCACCATATCGGGGTATTCTTCGGGAGAATTTCGATCATTCTTATCCAGATGATCTTGCCACCACTCCTCCAAGGTCAGATCCCTGGCCGGCGGAGGTGGTGGGGCGGCGCGCCTGAGCCGCATGCGCAGCACGTCGATCAATCCATCTACCAGACGAGGATCGACGCTGGCGGCTAGAGGTGTCGAGAACCACTCGCGAACGAGCCTCTCGATATGCAGTCCGTTGAACACGTCTTGGTTAGTTAGCTCGATCGGCGTCCCCCGCCCCATGCGGCCGATGACGGCGAGCAACGCAACGCGGGCAGCGGTGCTGTTCTCTTCAGCCTTTCTGACATTGGCTAAGAGTTCTCCACGGCCATTGCTGTTGCCGGCCTGCCATTCGGCCTCGCTGTAGGCATCCACCAGCGCCACGATGTCGTCCGGGGCGGGTGGTGCTATTGCGGCGTTCAGCCGGTCCACCACCTCGGACACCGTGAGCACACGGCCGTCGCATATGATGGCGTCACGATCGCAAGTAATCCTTTCGGAATAGCGGGGCTCGGCGGGTTCGGCGGCGGTCGGGATCGTCATGGCGTCACCCTTTGGGGAAGAGGATGGCCGGGCAATCCATCGCCCGCTGCTTGATGAGTTCGGCGAGTTCCAGGGCGCCCTCCCGCGTGAAGCCGATGGACCGGATCGGTTTGCCGAAATCGAAGATCACCCGCCCGTTGAAGACGGTGACGCCGAACATCAGGCCACCTTCGTCGTGGGGTACGAGACGGCCGTGCGGAAAGTCGTTCGTCGGACCGAGTGTGTCCTTCAGCTGGTCTTTGATCACGTCCATGCGCTTCGTCTGTTGGGCGAAGTCCTTCGCGACTTCCGGCTTGTTGCCGAAGATCGCCATGACGGCGGCGAGAGACTTGTCGTGGCTGTGATGGCTCATTTGAGGCAATCCTATCTGTAAGGGCATTCGAAATCGCAGAACTCGGTCCCGGCTAAGCTGCAGTGGCGCGTGAGCCTGCTGTTGATCCACCGGCCGCAGTCCTCGCCGGGGTCGTACTCGTCCTCGGGCGGGCCATCATCGTCTCCCACGTCGTACGGATCGGGCTGTTTCGGATCGTCCGCCATTACGCCACCTCGGCAGGGGCCGCGCCCGGTGTGGGAGCGGGGTGCGGGGCGGCGGCGAGCTTGAGCAAAGTATCCGCGTGGCAACCGCGACCGACACACCAGCAACCCAAATTTCGACCCTGTAACTCGGCAAGATGCGGCCGCAGATGCTCCATCCGGCCATCGCGCCAGTCCAGTTCATACTCTTCGGCGGCACGCTCGCGGCACCAGTTGTCGCGAAAACATGGCCCCTCTTGCACGAGCATGTCGCGCGGGAAGCTCTCGCGCCACTCGCGCCAGTCGTGGGAATTGCCCCACTTCGTCGGTCGCGCCACCACGACGGCCGGCAAGCCGTTCGTCGCGAGGCTGTGGGCCTGCAGGTTGAAGCCGCGCGCTCGCGAGAGGCGCAATCGTACCGGCACCGGGTTCATCGCCCTTCCTCCCGTGCCGGAGCCGCGAGACAGAGGGCGTCGCGAACCGCTTCCCCGGCGGGCGTGACGCCGGTGCGCGTGTCCGCTTCGTCTTCCTCGATGATCGGGAGAGCGAGGCGAAGGGCCGCCAGGATGGCGTCGTGCGAGTTGACGCCGGACAGCGGAAGCCAATGGCTTAGGTGCCAGCGGTCGCGGCGGAGGTCGAGGTAATGTCCGGGCAGGCCAGACCACCATTCGTCGTCCACGCCCGGACTAGACGGCGTCCGCCACACGATGGCCGGGATAAACCAAATGCAGACCCCAGGGTCGGAAAGCCAGCCGATCGCCTTTTCGCGTAGGGGCGGAAGATCCTGCCCGGTCGGGATCGCATTGTCGGGAAGCCGAGCCCGCATCCAAGCGACGGGACAATCCGACCGCGCAAGATCGGTCAGCACCGGGCACGGCCTCGCGCTCGCGCCGGCCTGCGGTCCGGGGAGGGCGGTCACGCTGCCACCCGATCGTAAAGGGTGTGAAGCCGCTCGACCTTGGCCCCAAGCTCGTCGAGGAACGTGACGACGTCAGTCTCCAAGGCCGCGATCGCGACGTCGTCCCGCTCGACGCGGGCGATGAAGCATTGGAGGTGCGCCGGCATGCGCGGGTCATAGGACACGAAATCCCAATAGGCCCGGCCGCTGCAAGCGATGCCCCAGTGGATTTGCGGAAGGTGCTCGGCTGGGACTTCACTCGCTAGCAAGGTCGCGATGTGGTTTTCCGTGATCGGGCATTTTATCTCGATCCCGCCATCGTCGCCGATCAAACCGTCGGGACTCGCCCCGCTATCCTTGATGCGCGGATGGTTGATGAGGCCGACGTCGCTGACCTCGCGCCCCGTCAGGAACGTGTAGGCCTGCGCGGCCGCGGCCTGCTGCTCGGTTCCCCAGCGCATGGCAGCCGAAACGAAGTGCTGCGCGGCCTGCCCGGTCAGGCGCTCGGCTACCAACTCGGTCATGACGGTGCGGCGCTCCGCACCCCATGCACCTTTCTGCGTGCGCTTGGTGGCCTCGCCGACCCGCGATGCCGTGATCTTGCCGCAGCGCGCGGCGAACCAATCGGCTGTCCCCTGGATCATCGCCGCTCTCCCTTGCGGCGCGCGTTGCCTACCCTTGGCGACCATGTCGGCGACATTCTCGGCCTGCGTGCCGAGGAAGAGGTGGTCAGGGTTGACGCAACACCGGACATCGCACTTGTGGCAAACCTTGGACTGCCCGATGTCGCCTCTGTTGATCGACCATGAGAAGCGGTGAGCCTTCATGATTTTGCGTCCGCTGGTGGCGATGCCATAACCAGCAGGATCCCAATGCCCGATCCAAATCCAGCAGCCTGAATTGGGTTCAGGCTGAACGTTCGCCTCAAAATATTCGGACGGGTTTGGGCGGTAAGAATGCTCTGAACGGCGCGGTATACCTCTCTTGACGAGATGGTACCGCAGTGTTTCGGAGCGCCCCATGCCTACAAGGTGGGCTGCGGCTTCAAGCGTCAGCCCCGAGACATATCCGTCAACAGCCGTGTCGATTTCCTGCTGAGTAAATGATCGACGGACCGGCATGCGCTCGGGTTGCGCCACGACGTCGCGGGGCTCGTGCGTGGTGAGGCTCAAAACGGGATCTCCCTTCCTTTATTGCCGAGGGCGGCCATGAGTTTGAGACGGATCTCACGCGCGACTTCCCAGTTCAGAGGGTGTCGTGAGAGCTCTTCCGGGAGCGCGGCGACGAAGCCGCAGCACCAGCACAGCAGGTCCGCAAACCCTTCGCTGATCTCCTCGGCCTCGTGCCGGGGGATCTCCAGGATGACGGTCGTCGAGGGCGGTGGGTTAGGCGGCTGCATCACCGACATGCCGCCGACCCTCCCTGTGCGACCGTGCGTCTTGTTATGCTACGGGAATTCACGCCGTAGCTATTGAAGAAATTCCATTCGGAGGAGTTCATAGGTCCGATGAAGCAGACCGCTGGCGTTGGTGTCCAATACGGCCACCCATCATACATGCAGATAGAGACTATCTGCCGACCGTTGAACAAGAAGCCCTCTGGCTGCTTTTCGACTTCGCGCCAAATCCCCGACATGTCCTTTGCCGCGGGATGAGACCAATCAACCGGCCCCATGTTCTCGCCTTCGCGAACTTCTACGGTTCGTATTTTCATCGGCTCGACCCTCCCTGTGCGACCGCGCGGGGGTCGGTGGTGGAGAGCTTGGGTGCGGGTTCCTGCATGAGCTCCTCGCAAATCCAGACCATGGCGGCCATGACACTGCGAAACTTCGTTGTCTCGCGAGGATACGGCCGATGCGGGTTCCACCGTTCGTCGAACACCACCACGTTGCCGGGTTCACCTCGAATGCGGAATGCTCGGGCACGCTCGCCGTCCTGCGCGGTTGTGGAGCCGTTAGGGTGCGCGCGACGCCATGCCGAGGCCTTGCCGGGACACTCGCGCGCGATGATGTCCCAATGCCATGGGTTCCGGTAGCCGATGGAGAAGCCGAGCGGATGATGCGGCTGAGCGGCATCGAAGAAATGCTTCTCAGCTTCCAACTCGCGAGCGTGCATCTCAGCAAAGTTGATTTTCTCGTCCAAGGTCAGGTCGCCCATCACCCCGCCCTCCGCAGGCACAGTGCGAGAACGGCGCCGACGGCCGCGAAAGCCACGAGGCCGTTTATCGTGGCGTGGAGAAAATCGGGGATGGGCATGGCGGTCTCCTATTCTGCGGCAAGCGCGTATCGGGACAGCGGCGGGTCGGTCCGCAGCGCCTCGGGCTGTCGCGACTGGATCAAGGCCCAGAGCGCAGCGGCACGGGCGTCATTGGCGCGGATGAACCAGCGATAGGGGTCGTCTTCGAAACGCCGGAACCCGGTGGGTTCGTCGATAACGCCGGCCGCGATCAACTCGCTGGCGTCGAGGTTCACCAGGGTGCGCAGCGCGTTGTGGAAGCGGCGGAACTCGGTGGAGGCGACGACCGCGAGGTGTGGCGGCTCGTGGGTGGCGTGGTCGGACATCAGTGTGCTCCCATCCTGGCCAGCTCGCGTTCGGCCCTGCGCTTCGCGGCGGATCGTACTTTCGCGGGCGTCGTGCCGAGTAGCTTCGCGGCGCCCCGGTACACGGCATCATTGATCCGCCGAGCAACCTCGGCGTTGAGCCAGTCGAGCACCCTCCGGTGCCGCTCGACGTCATGGGGGGTAACAGGATCCACCTCATAGGCTTTGATCCATTCGGCCGCCCATGAGAGATCACCGGCCGACACCCTCACGCTGCGCTTCGTCATCACCGAACCCCGCCATCACCAGCCGGCCCATCCCGGCGCATGGCTCGTGGCGCCGGAACTGCCGCTCAGTCGGATATGCGAGCCCAGCCGCGTCGAACGGCGCCATGAGATGGCGCGGCGTCTCGCCTTCACGCTCCGCCCGGTCCGCGAGTTCGATCAGCGCCGCGTTCGTGCAATCCGTGACCGTGCCGGCTCGAAGGTCCATGACGAGGAGCCGGGGCGTGCCGCAGTAATCGCCGTTCCAGAGGAGATTGAGCGAGTCGGACCAAGCGAAGCCCTCCTCGGACTCATGGATGGTGGCGTCGGACATGAGAAGGTAGGTTACGGCCATGTCACGCTCCCCTTGCGATGCACATGGCCAGCACGGCCACCACGATCCCGATCGCGGCAAGCGCGTCGACGAAGGCCACGACGGACTGGACGATCATGCGGGAGACGGGATCGGGTTCGGGCGGCAGGAAACCGAGGTTGATCGGGGCGGGCATTACGCGGCCTCCATCGCCGGGCCGGCGTTGTTGCGCTTCGGCGTGCCGCCAAATTTCTTTGTGAGCTTTTTCAGCAATCCTTTGGCGAAGCCGGCCTGATCCGCAGTGATCAAACCGGCCGGCGAACCATCAAGCCCGACGCGTTCGGCTCCTTCGATGCAGGACACGAGATATTTCATCCCTCGCGTGTAGTCCCAAAGGGCTTCTTTCAAGAGGACCGGATCAACATCTGGCCATGCTTCGATAATGGCTTTGTCAATGCCGAGCGCCAAAGGGCGCTTAACTGATCCCTTGCTCAGGAATGCTTTCGGGAAGCGCCTGGAGAGAACAGTGCGCATCGCAGCGATGTTGATCCTGAATTGCTTCCGCTCAGACTTGGCTTGATTCGCAGCTGCGGCCTCTAGGCCATGGGCTATCGATGCATCCATGGCGGCGCCGACCGCGGCAAGCTCTGCGGCGGTGAAAGTCTCGGTCTCGGCTGCGGTGCGGGGCATCAGGCGGCCTCGTTCATGAGCGCCGGGCCGCCGTTGTGGCCGAAGAGACTGTTACCGGAGGCGATGACTTGCGCGGCCGTGACCCCGAGGTGATCCAGCATCGTATGCGTGAATTCGAGACCGCTCAGGCCACCCTGTTCGAACGGCACCGAGAGCATGAGGCGGTTCGTGACTTCGGCCGCGCGGTTGCGATCGGCGAGGTTCCACTTGGTGCGGCCCGCCTTGCGCATCTGCATGTTGCCGGCGTCTAGGCCGGAGGCGCGGGCCAGCGAGGCGGTTAGGGTGATTGCGCGGGGCATCGGGGCTTCCCATCCAGGCCGGAGCAAGGGTGCTGCCGGGGTGATGGGGAGAACCTAGCGCGGATTTATCCGCATCACAAGCGGAAAAGCGGATGGTTCCGCATCTATTTTCCGAGCGCCTTCCGCACAGCAAAAATCCCGGGCTAGAACCGGGCTGGGATGCCGAGATGGGGAAGGATGGCGTCCTAGATCTGCAGCTCGGCTTGGTCGCCGGTGGCCTTGATGCCCTCTAGCCGGATGCTCATGGCCGCAAGGGATACCCCAAACATCCGTGCCAACACCTCGTCCGAATGACCTTTCCGGGCTTCCTGCTTGACCAAGGCTCTCGGCATAATAATATCGACAGCCATGCGGTTCGCCTGCGTTTCGTAATGGCCACTGATCTCGCTGCGGTACATCGTATCGTCCACCAAGCCAGACTCGATCAAATCGCGGTGCAGAATGAAATGCGCGATTTCGTGGGCCAGCGTGAACCGCTGACGGTTGCTGTGTTGCGTGGAATTGATGCGGATGAAGAAGCCGGAGCGAGGGCTTCGCTGTCGATCCTTGAGGATATGACCGGCAATCCCCTCTCCAAGATCAGTGTAATCAACGGGAAGGTTGAGATCGCGGGCAATCGCCTCAAGGTTCACCGGAGCACGGCCGGTATACCTGCCCACGACTTCGAAAGGGCTGTACTCATATCTCATGACGGCCCCGCTACGCGGGCTTTACGTCTGGGAAGTTGGCGGGATCGAATCGGAGATAATGGCGCAGCGCGGCGCGCCAGGGTGCGACCTTCAAGAGATCATCCGGCGATCGTCCGTAGGAGAGTTCGGCCGCGTTGTAGGCCATGGCATTGACGGCGTGGAACAGCTCCGGCTCGTCGGCATAGAGGCCCGTCATCTCGGCATGCAGTGCCTCGACGTCGGCGCCCGCCTGGACGGATTTGGCGTAAAGACGGGCAAACGACTTTCGCAGTTCCAGATGGGTTCGGGCCTTGCCGCCGAAGTCGAAGACGAGCTGCGCCGCGCCAGCCGCAGCGGCGAAAGCACCGCCATAGGCTGCAAAGTGAGGATGCGTCGAGAGCGCAGACACCGCCGCCCCGCTGCCAAGCACCAACACGGCAAAGTTGGCCCATCGGTTCCAGGCGTCGAAGTGCCCTTGCCGATCCTCGTGGTAGCGGAGGTTGCGGAGGAGCCTCATTTCCAACGCCAGTTCCGGCGTCATCGCTTGTCGCTCGGCGGCTTCGGATCCGGCGGCCGACTGTCGTTCGCCTGCCCCGGCCGAGGATCCGATTTCCTTTCCGGTAGCGGCTTCGGCGGTGGCTTCGGCGGCGGTTTGGACGGTTCCTTCGCAGCTGACCATGGCTCGACCTGTGTCACGAGTGCTCCCTTTATATAGTCCGGTTTGCCACCGCCCGCCACGGGCACCGCCGTCAATTCAAAGCAGCTACCCGCCTGAGAGCTTGCCGACCACCCGGAGAGCCTTAGGCCAGTCCTTCCGCTCTAGGACGAACTCCCTCGGCTCATTGAACTGCCGGACGTGCCAGGATTTTGCATCGGATCGCACGAGGCGCTTGATGGTGGCCTTGAACTCGCCGCCAGCGACACCTCCGTGTTCGCCAGTTGTGAAGATGGCGTCCTTGTTCCGCAGAGGCGAGAGCCGAGGATTGACGATTGCCATGTCGCCCGGCTCATAAGCCGGTTCCATCGACTCCCCGACGATCAAGATGGCGAACCCCTCCTTCACCTCTTTCATGAACCATGGGCGGGGCACCCATTCGATCGCCTCGGTCGACACCACCATCTCGCCAGGCCCGCCCTCGGCAGCGGAGTAGACCGGCAAGTCGCGGTCCCCGAAGAAATCCGGTGGCGGGCGGAAGCCGACCGCCACCGGAACCGCCCCGGAACTGGAACGATCCCGAATCTCGCGGTCGATGATTTGAAGGGACGTGGCGTCGATCGACCGTTTCCGGCCCTCCATGAAGTCGCGCACGTAGTCCTTTCCTCGGCCAAGGATGCGGGCCAAGCCGGTGGCGTCCACGTCCAGCGTTGCCATGGCGAACCTAATCCGGTCGCGAAGTTCGTCGTTGTCAGCCATGGCGGTTTTATCCGCCTTTCCGGCTTCGGAAGCGATGCGGATTTTCCCGCTTGCGCCATGCGGATTTTTCCGTATATGATCTCGGGATGGAAGAGACGCTCCGCATCCACCTCTTGAACCTATCCGAGGCATTTAGGGCCGCGACCGGCATCACGCCGGCCACGGTAGGCAAGCGCGCCATCAACGACAACACGGTTTTCGGCCGGCTGGCCGAACGCGACAGCTCATTCAACGTGCGCACCTATGACCGCCTGATCGGATGGATGTCGGACAGGTGGCCCGCCGACGCGCAATGGCCCACCGATGTGCCGCGCCCCGCTATCATCGAGCAGGTGGCGTGATGGTCGACTGGTTTCGTAAGCCGGATCAAGTCTACTTTCTTCGCCCAAAGGGTATGGTTGGCCCGATTAGGATCGGAGCATCTTGCGAACCGCAAAAGCGATTGCAGTCGTACAACACTTGCTCCCCATTTCCGCTAGAGTTGCTTCTGACAATTCCAGGTGGCTGGCCTCTTGAGACCAATATCCACCAAGTTTTTGCCAGCGCGCACTCACACGGTGAATGGTTTTTCGCCACTCCAGAACTTCTGAAAGCGATAGCAGAGATGCAGAGTGGCGTTCCAGTTGAGATCGCTATCGATCTGACGGCTCGCTTTGGGAGTATCCGAAAAACCAAGAGGATTTTCCGTAACGCCGACCCCGCCCAGCCCGCTCCCGAGCCCGCGGGAGCGCCGGCATGATCAACTATGCCGCCACCTTAGAACCTCAAGTCGAAACGCTTCCGGCGCTGATCGACCGCGCGGCTTTGGCGCTAACGAATGCGCGCACTTCAGCGGAAGTCTTAGAGGCCCGCGATACCGCCGGGGTTGTCTATGACCTTGCCAAGCGCACCGGCCGCCTTCTCAAGGCGAAACAAGCCCATGACGAATTGGTAGGGGCCGCTTATCGGGCTCAGGGCGACGCTCTTCTGATCGAGAGCCAAGCCAAGATGCGACTGGCAGATGAGTACGACGCCGCACAGGGACGGGGCGAAGTCGCTTCGGTTGGACAACCAAGTATCGTTCCAGAAGGGAACGATAAGCCGGCGACCGCCGAAGACATTGGCTTGACCCGTAAGGACATCCACGAGGCTCGCCAAATTCGCGATGCGGAAACCGCCGATCCTGGTGTGGTGAGGCGCGCAGTGGAGGACCGGCTCCGCTCCGGTGCCGAGCCCACAAAGGCCGCCGTCCGCGAAGCCGTGCGGGAGCGTCTGTCGTCCGACCGTCCGACCCCGACGGGTGAGGCGTGGTCGCCCGAGGACATTCAGGCGCCACGGCAGGCCCCCGCCATCACGGGTGATCCGGCTGTGTTCCACGCCATCGAAGATGTGCGGCGGGCCATTGAGCCGCTCGGCGATGCGGCCACGGCCATGCGCCGATTCTCTCCGCAGCTCCGCCACGCCGTATCGGCCGAAATTCTGGACACCTTGGCAGAGTGGTTCGCCACCGCCGCCGCCGAATGGCGCGTCATCACGGGAGGCGAGCATGTCGCGGCTGAGTGACCTCGTGGCGCAAGCCGTAACCGAGACCGAGAGGGACGGCTCGTGCCGAGTGTCCGAAGCGGCAACGCTTGTTGTCGAACGGGCAGACGAAGAAGAACTGCGGGCATTGGCCTTCGATGCGGCGCGGCGCATGTGCAAAAAGACGGCGCAGAGCCAAGGACCCGCTGCCAGTCGTGCATCGTCCATGCTCGGCCAGTCAGACCTCTTCCCGGAATTGCACCGAGGATACGCGATCGATGCCGAAGGGCAGGCCATTCGGCTAACCGGCAACCTGTCCCGCGTCGAGTTCAAGCGGGTTATGGCGATCCGCGAAAAGCAGATCGACGATGATGCAGCGCACCTGAGAGCTTTGCGAGAGGCATACACGACTGTTTCTCCGTTCTGGGACAGCAACCCGGACTGGACTTTCGATCAATGCTGCCACGCCTATGCTGAGCAACGGGGCGCCGCATGATCCCCACCTTCACCACCCTGCAATCCTGCCCGTCCTGCAGCTCCCCGATGGTGTTGCATGTCCTGCCCCCGTGCCACGATCGCCCCGGCACGTCGTTCCCCCGCTGCGTGGACTGCGGCACCGAGGACGGCCACCGGATCGAGCCCGCCACGCCGTCGATCGCGAGCCATGCCCGGATCGAAAGCGGGCCGGCCATGACGGTGCATGCGGGGACACGCCGATGATTGTGCCGCTCTTGCCCATGGGCTGCAGCCCGACGACGGCCCGCATGCTCGGCACGGAGAAGCGCTACCACCATCACGGCGGCGCGCCTGGGATCGTCGCCGCTGCGTTGCGGGAAACCGAGCCCGGCGTCGTCGTTATCCTTGCGGCCGACTCTTCCGTGTGGGTCTGGCGGCTCCAGCCCGGGGCGCGCGAGCCATGATGTCCGTCGCGCGCTTCATGCTGGCGTGGTGGCTCCTGGACGGCATCCTGCTCTGCCTCTGGATGCTCGCGATGGCGAGGCACCGCAGATGATGCTGCAGATCTACGCCATTGCCATGTCGCTGCTTGCCGCGATCGCTCTCCTCGGCTGGTGGGATAGTAACCGCCAGTACGACCGACTGTCCAAGCTCTACTGGACGATCCTGACCGAGCGATTCGGCAACGACGAAGCCGTCACGAGGCTTGGCCAGGAATGATGGACACCATCGCCCTCTATATCTTGTCAGCTTGGCTTGAGCCCCGTCTCGTCGAGGCAGCCGTATGTGGCCTCGTTATCGTCGCCGGCTCTCTCCTCGCGGCCGTGTTCCTGCGGTATCCACCCGAGGACGCGCTGTGAACCCCGCCTTTGCCGCGTCCTGCGGCCTCCCTGATCCGGTCGCTACCTTCTCCCGGCGATCAGCAACTTGGCCGTCGAGCGCAACCGCGCTCCGGTCCTTCTCTTCGCAGCTTGATGCCTTGGCGGGCACCAGCCGATGTCCTAGCGCGTCCGTCACGACGCGAGTTGATCCTAGCAGTTCCCACAAATCGAGTTGCGCGTCCTCCGTTGCAGGAGCGCAATGAATGATCCGTTTTGCTTCCAGCACTACCTCCTCAAGTCCATTCCCAATGTCACAAGCATCGGGGAATGACATGCGACAGTCCGGGCTACAGAAACGCCTAGTTGGGGCGCGTGATGCGACAATTGTCGCGGACCGCATCAACGCCTTTCTGCGTCATCAGCACCCCTATTTCACCAGCAAACAGGTTTCGGCGAAGACCGGCATCTCCCCCGCGACCGTGAGCAAGTGGCTTGAGCGCAACTCCGCGCCGAGCTGCGTGCATATGGGGCGGCTCTATTTCGCCTATGGCATCGACTTCTTCGCAGCGGCATTCCCATGCCCATCGTTGGAGCGTGCCGCCCTCGTCGAGCAACAGGCAAAACTTGAAGCCGAGGCCAAACGCATCAAGGCCAGGATCTCGGAGTGCCGCCCATGAAGAGCGCAAACCGCATCATGGGGCTGTTATGTGCTTGGCGGGCCGGGGTTAGGCTGAAGCGAGCTGACGCGCATGTGAGGGCCTACGAGGCTTGGATGCGGCGCGCCAAGGAATTCGAGGCCCGCTCATGAGCACCGGCCGCACCGCCTTCAGCGCACCTCTCCGTGCCAACGGCCATTCCGTCGAGGTCGGGGCGCGACCGGAGACCATCACCTTCGCGGGCCATCCCTGGACCGTCATCGCACGGGACGGCGACCACATCGGCATCCGCCGGGACGGGACCGAAATCCGCAAGTGGGTCCACCAGGATTTGCTGAAACCGCTGGCGGAGCCGTGATCGACGCCATCCTCAACCTTCCGACAGGAGAACAACAAATGGACCCGCTAAAGTATAACGAAAACCTATCTTTCACCACGGAAATCGTGATCGGCTACGTCGGCAACAACAGCGTGCCGGCCGATGCCCTTCCGGGACTCATCCGCAGCGTCTATCACGCCATCGTGGACATCGGACGTCCCGAGCCCGCGACCGTCTGGCCGAAGCCGGCCGTGTCGATCAAGGCCTCGGTGACGCCGGACTATCTCGTCTGCCTCGACGATGGACTGCGGTTCAAGTCGCTGAAACGGCATCTCGCCAAGCTCGGCATGACGCCCGCGGACTATCGGGCCAAGTGGGGGTTGCCGAGCGACTACCCAATGGTGGCACCGAACTACTCCGTCAAGCGCACGGAACTGGCGAAGTCCATCGGGCTCGGGCGAACGGCGGCACCGGCACTTTCGGTGGTCGAAACCGAGGCGGCGTGACTGAATGACCGCCGCGCGCCTTCCCGGTCCTCGCGAAGACGTGGTGCAAGCCGCGATCCTGCAATGGCTGCGACTCGTCCTACCAGATGCCGACGTCACTCACGTGCCGAACGGCGGGCTGCGAGGCAAGCGGGAGGCCGCGAAGCTGAAATGGCTCGGTGTCGTGCCGGGCGTGCCGGATCTTGTGGTGATCCTGCCCGAGGGCCGCACGGTCTGGCTTGAGGTGAAGCGCACCGGCACCTATCCGACGCCAGAGCAGCGAGCGCTACACGCGCGCTGGCGTGGCTTGGGCCACACCGTCGCTGTCGTTCGATCCGTCGAGGATGCGCGCGCCGCGCTTGACGCCGCCGGCGTCTCGCATCGCGAAGTGAGGGCCGCATGACATTCGTTCATCAGTTGCCCGCGCCAGCGCCGCGCTCCGCACCGGTCGATCCGGAGCTGCGCCGACTGCGCGTCGAGAACGACCGGCTCCAAGCCGAGAACGACGCCCTGCGTGAGGCGTTGCGGGCCGGCGTGCCGGACATCGCGGCGCTCGGGTTGCCTCGCCTGCAGCGCATCGTGCTGGCGACGCTGATGCGGTTCGCGGTTGCGACGGTGCGACAATGTCTGGGGGCGATGGACGCCGAGGCGCCAATCGACGATGGCCGGGACCGCACGGCTGTCGAGAATGCGATCTGTCACCTTCGCGTGGCGCTCAAGCCGCACGGCATCACGATCACGACCGAGCGCTTCATCGGCTACCGCCTCTCGGTCGAGGACAAGGCGCGGGTGCGCGAGCTATGCGCGAGGGCCGCATGACCTTCGCCTGGCACCCTATCACGACGATCCTGCGCGAGGTGGCGGCGGCGCACGATTTGTCGGTCGCCAGCATCGTGGGGCCGAGCCGCTTCCTGCCGCAGATACAGGCACGACAAGAAGCCATGTACCGGGCACGGGCCGAGACCGGCGCAAGCTATTCGGACATCGCGCGGCGGATCGGCGGGCGGGATCACGCAACCGTCTTGCATGGCGTCCGCGTCCATGCCGCGCGGAATGGGCTTGCGGTGCCGCAGGGCCGCTACCCAGCGAGCGGAACGACGGGATCGAGCCCGCGGCAGACTGAGCTGTTGGCGGTCCTGCAGACGCGGCCGGAGCACATCTGGACCGTGGACGAGTTGTTGTCCCGAATGCCAAGCGCCTCTCGGGGCGCCGTCCTCAGCGCGGCCCTGCGGCTTCTATCGGCCGGGCGTGTACGCCAGGGCCGCGACGGTCGCTGCAGGCTCTACAGCCTGGAGATGCGGATGGCGGACGGGGAGGCAAGGCCATGAGCGCCATGTTCCCACCGGCCCTCATTGCGGCCGTGTGCTCGGCCCGCTGGTCCGCGCCGTCCGCGACTGTGGCAGCCCACTACGGCCTCACGAAGCCCCAAGTCTGGAAGATCTGGGAACGACACCGCGGGCTCATCCCCGCGCGGCCTCGGAATAACGAGGGCAGCGACTTGAGCACACCCGCGCGGTCAGTTCCGCTCGCGGCGAGCTTCGGCGTCACGGCGGTCGAGCGCGTGGTCGGCGGCATGACGGTGTCGCTGGCGCGGGTGCGGTTCCTCGACGGGGTGGCGGCATGAATACCGCGCCAATCGCAGCCTGCTTCATGGCTATAGATCCTGGCCTCACAGGCGGTATCGCTTTCTATTTTCCGTCCAATCCCGAGCGAGTGGCAGTCGAGGATATGCCGGTGATTGGCGGCGAAGTGAACGTTTCGGCGCTCATCGACCGTATTCGGCAGATGAGGCCGACAGCCGCGCTGATCGAACAGGTTGGCCCCATGCCGACCGATGGTGTCATGCAGGCCTTTCGGTTCGGTGCCGCCTATTCCGCGGCGAAGGCGGCTGTGACCGCCTGCGGTGTTCCCATGCACCTTGTCACGCCGTCGAAATGGAAGCGGGACCTGAGCCTGCATGGCGGCAAAGAGGGCAAGGAAGCGGCCCGCGCCATGGCGAACAGGATCTTTCCGGCCGTGGCCAACCAGTTCGCTCGGAAGAAGGATCACAACCGCGCCGAAGCCGCGCTCCTGGCCCGCTATGGGGCTGAGCGGATCGGACGTGAGGTGGTGGTCACCTGAACCAGTTTCGTCGCCGGCTGGCCCGGTCTGCGGCGCTCCAAAATGGGCAAAGTCAGCAGAAAGCATCAACAACATGCGCATAATCACCGCCGATGAAAGAGCCGCGGGAGGGCGTGGCGTCAAGGCCCTCATTACGGGACCTTACGGGGTCGGCAAAACATCCCTGCTCAAGACAATCGATCCGAAGACGACATTGTTTGTCGACCTAGAGGCCGGCGACCTCAGCGTTCAAGATGTTCCCGTCGATACATGGCGACCGAAGACTTGGCCCGAGTGCCGCGATATCGCAGTGCTGCTGGGCGGTCCTAATCCTTCGTTTCCACCCGAGGCCTGCTACAGCACCGCACATTATGAGAAGGCGCTGAAAGATCATGAAAAGGATTGCGCTGATGGCGACGTCGATCCAAGCCTGGACCGTTACGCCACCTATTTCATCGACTCCATCACAGTGGCGGCCCGTCTTTGTTTTCGATGGTCTCAACAGCAACCCGATGCGCTTGCGGCGAACGGCAAGCCCGATACACGCGGCGCCTACGGGATTCTCGGGCGAGAAATGATAGCGTGGATCACGCAACTTCAGCACGCGCGAGCAAAGAACGTCATCTTCGTCGGCATTCTCGAACTCGTGACGGACGAGTTCAAGCGACAGACGTGGCAGCTTCAAATCGAGGGTTCAAAGACCGGGCGTGAATTGCCGGGTATCGTCGATCAGATCATCACAATGCAGCTTGTTGCGTTCGAAGACGATAAGCCACCAATCCGCGCCCTCATCTGTCAGCAACCTAACGAATTCGGCTATCCGGCCAAGGATCGATCGGGTCGTCTCGACCTGTTTGAAAAACCAGATCTCGGTGCTTTGATCCAAAAGATCACATCCCCCAAGCAAGCAGCCTGAAAGGAAAGTTACCATGGCACTCGATTTCTCTACCGCTGAAAAGCAGCAGGTTCCTGGTCTCATTCCCCAGGGTACGACTTGTCCCGTCCATCTGACAATGCGTCCGGGTGGGGCCGGGGACGGAGGTTGGCTCAAGCGCAGCAAGAGCGGCGAATGCCTGATGATGGACTGTGAATTCACTGTCATCGACGGTCCGTTCGCTCGCCGGAAGTTCTGGGCTCTTCTCACCGTAGAGGGTGAGACGGACGGTCAGAAGCAGGCGGTAAGCATCAGCTTCAGCCGTCTTCGCGCCATGCTGGAGAGCGCGCGCGGCATCCTGCCGAGCGACGAAAGCCAGGACGGCATCAAGGCCAGACAGGTCGACGGATACCAGGACTTCGACGGGATCCGTTTCGTCGCCATCGTCGGCGAGGAGAAGGGCAAAGACGGATACAAGGACAAGAATGTCCTGATCGGCGCCGTCACGCCGGACAAGCGCGACTGGACCAAGATCGAACAGGTGCCACAGCAACATCGTGCTCCTGCAGGCGTGGTTGCCGCAGCTGCGACCGCTCCAAAGGCATCGTCTTCGCGGCCTGGCTGGTCATGAAAAAGGGCGATCGTCAAAAGATCGAACCACGTGAGCGGGATTTGGCCGAGGAAGCGGCGGTCAAGTCCATGCGGGCCATGCTGGGCTACGAGGCCGGGTACATCAACCCGCGCGTCGGGCTCGGCAACATGTCGGAACATGAGATCGCGAAGATCGCGCAAGCCGCGGTCTCGGGATGGCAGGTGGAGCGGTCCCGGCAACTCGTCGAGGATCGGATCTTCGACGAAGCGGAGTTCGCAGCGACGGGAGAAATCCCCGAGCCGTTCGAACTCGGGCCATGCTCGTTCGCACTCAATGGCCTCGGTGACCTCGTCGAGAAGATGGGCCTCACCGATAAGCCGATCGGGACGTGGTGTAAGGACGATATATTGATTTTCGTTTGGACGGCGTGGGACCTCGTTCAGCGGGCTCACACGATCCGAGACGAGCGGCCGGGCCCATCTCCCGTCGAGGAAGAAGTCCTCATGATGAGGGCTGGCTGATGCTTGATTTGAACCGGACTGTACATAAGGAGCAAAGCGCCAACGAAGCGTTGAACGCCGTGATCGACGCGACGATCGATGCTGAGATCGGCACCGAGAAGAAGCGTGACTATCTCGGCGCTTCCTCGCTCGGTGACGATTGCCTGCGCAAAATGCAACTCGACTGGAGCACACCAAAGCGGCCAGAGCCGCGCATCAAACGTATCTTCGACCGAGGCCATTGGGTCGAAGATTATATGGCGGGCCTGTTGACGCGGGCTGGCTTTCGCCTCGTTCGCAATTCCGACCGCATTGCTTTCAGTCAGCTCGATGGGCGCTTTAAGGGCCACGGCGACGGAATGCCGATCCTCGGCCCTGCCGTCGATGGCTTGGGTTTTCCCTGCCTCTGGGAGAATAAAGGGCTCGGATCTAAGGGTTGGACAAAACTGCAGAAGGAAGGATTGAAGAAATCCTACCCAAAGTATTACGTTCAGTGCCAACAATATATGGCATATTTCGATCTAACCGATCATCCAACGCTATTCACCGCTGTCAACATGGATACGATGCATGTTCTTTACCTGCTGATAAAATTCAACCCAGAAGTGGCGCAGGCGTGGTCCGACAAGGCGGTGACAATCGTGCGGGCGCAAGAGGTTGGAGAAGATTTGCCGAAAGTCGCCACAGACCGCGACGACTGGCGCTGCAAGATGTGTTCTCATCGTGAGACATGTTGGGGAGTGAGCCCGACGTGAGCCAGATCCTCGACTTCAACACCGCGAAAACCATGTCGCAGATCGAGACCGAGCAACGCGCTCGCTCGATCGTTGACGTCGAGGACATCAAAGCTCGATTGAACGCAAACCCGCGCGCCTTCGTCGATTGGCTTTTCTCCGGCCGGGCATTCTGCACCAAGCGTGAAGCCCGTATCGGTGACGTTCAGGGAAATCTCGGTGCCTCTTTGTCGATCGCGCTGAATGGCCCGGATGCAGGACAATGGTTTGACCATTCCACGGAGGAAAAAGGCGATCTCATCGGCCTCTACATGGCCTACATGGGTTACGAACAAGGTCGAAATTTCCAGCTCGCCATCAAAGAGATCGCATCCGAATTCCTAGGAGATCCGGTTCAGGTCGACCGTGCTCCCATGGCGCAGACGGCGACTTACCGCATCGCGGAAAAGAAGGAAAAGCTCGGCACGGCGCCCCGCGCCGATCTGACGGAGATCGGCATACCGGTCACCACCTATCGCTTCTTCGACGTGCGCGGCGAGATTCTGGCCTCTGTGATACGCTACGAGCCCGACGGTACCCGCGACAGCAAGACGTTTCGGCCGTGGTGCTTCAAGGTGGTCGATGGTCAGCGCCGATGGGTCGCCGGAATGCCAGACCTTCGACCGTTGTTCCGTATCCCCGATATCATTGCAGAACCCGTCGTGGTTCTCACGGAGGGGGAAGGCAAGGCTTTGGCTCTCGCTGGGCTCGGCATTGCCGCGACCTCGGCAATGGGTGGCGCGAAGGCGCCCATCGAGAAAACGGACTGGAGCCCGCTGAACGGTAAGAAGATCGTGGTATGGCCCGACAACGATCAGCCTGGCTTCGACTACGGACGCAAGGCCGCCGAGCATCTATCTGCGATCGGCTGTGAGGTGCTCCTCGTCAACATTCCGGTTGGAAAACCTCCGAAGTGGGATGCTGTCGACTGTGTGGCCGAAGGCGTCGATCCTCACGTCATCATTGCCGATGCGGTGTCGCTCGTGGCGACCGTCCGGTCCAGGATCCGCATCGTCGACATCGACGAGCTTGAAAGCCTGCCACCTCCGGCTTGGCTCATCGACGGCATTCTGACCGTTAACGGCTTAAGCGTGCTGTGGGGGGCTTCAGGTGCCCTCAAGTCCTTCGCCGCAGTCGACATAGCTTTGTGTATCGCTACAGGGCTCGCCTGGCACGGCAAAGTCGTGAAGATCGGCCTTGTGATCTATATCGCGGCGGAAGGCTCCTACGGGCTCGCCAAACGCGCTGTGGGCTGGCGCAAGAGCCGTGGCAAGGACGGTCCGAAGCCTAAGTTCAAACTCATTCCGCATAGCGTCAGCTTGCCGATGCCGGATGACACGAATGCTCTCATTTCCGCGCTTAGCGCATTGAACGAGAAACCCGCCCTGATCGTGATCGATACCATGGCCCGCACCTTTGGGATCGGTGACGAAAACAAGCAAGCGGATATGAACGCCTACGTCAGCGCCGCCGACCGGCTTAGAGAAGCCACCGGCGCCAACGTGATGATCGTCCATCATTCCGGGGTGGGCGAGACCAAGCGAGAACGGGGGTCCAATGTGCTCAGAGGAGCCGCGGATACCGTGATCCAGGTCAAGCGCGACGGAGATCGGATTGAACTCGTCAATCTCGCGCCAGAGGGCAAGCAGAAGGACGCCGAGGAGTTCGCCACGATCATGCTCCGAACCCAGAAAGTCAGCTACAGCCAAGCCGAAGCAGAGCACACGACACTCATCCTGAACCTCGATGAAGGCGGCCCGGTCAGAGGACCTGAAGTTGTCGATCAGAGGCTCGGAAAGAACGAACAAGCCATCCTTGACCTGTTGATCAAGGCCGGCCGGCCGATGGGCTTCACAGCCATCATGGCCGCTATCGGAAGCAATAAAGGCACCGTCAGTCGCTCCCTCAGCAACCTCAACGAACAGAAGCTTGTCGCTGTTGATACCGGCCAAGTGGGAAATTCCCGCCTTTGGTATGCCGTAATCTGTACCTGATCCGTTCAGGTTGCATGGTTTCATGCAACCTATTTTGAAACCGCCTGCAACTAGGTTGCACTTTTGGTTGGGGTATAACCCCCCACCAAAATGAAACCAAGCAGGTGAAACCAAATGGACCTGCGAAATGAGACAACCAGAAAAAGGCATGTCTGCCACAATTATCCCGATCGGACCTGTCCGCCGCAACCGCCACCCGGTCGACGAACTCGCCGATGTCCGGGCCGAAATCAAAAGCCTGCAGGCCAGGGAAGCCGAGTTGCGCGATCTGATCCTGTCCGAAGGTTGCAACCTGGACGGGGAAGAGTTCGAGGCCAGCATCAGCCGGGTCGAAAGCTTGAAACTGGACACGAAGGCGGTGCGGAAGGAATTCGGCGACAAGCGACTCAGGGCGTTCCTGAAGCCGTCCGAAGTGTTGACGGTCCGGGTCAAGGCAATCGACCGAAGCCATCTGGCTGAAATGGAAATCTAAGGAGACCTCCCCATGCGTGACCTCACCGAATCCCATGCCGCCTACGGTCGCGCCATGCTGGCCGACCTCACGAGGCCCGACGTCTGGGCTGTTCCCGAGCCGTCCCGTTTCGTCCAGATGAAGCATCCGTTGAACGGGAACTGGTGGAAGCTCGACGCAGCGACCGGCCGTGTCGTCGAGCACAGCACGGACGGTCCGTTCCCGAATATCCCGGTCGTTGGGGCTTCGAACGGCCATTTGCTGAGCCTGCGGAGTACCGTGGACGGCAGTTCAAGCGGTTCGGCATCCGATGTGCCGGCCACGACCGGAATCGGGCGTGTGCGGCCGGGGCAACCCGGCTACATGGAAAGCATCGCGACCGCCAACGTCGCTGCCGTCTATGACGCAGCCCTGGCGATCGTGCGTGCCGAGTCGCCCATGCCGCTGGTGAGTTCGGAACCGTGGGTCGAGAGCGACACGCACCTTCGAAATCGTATCAACGCAGGGGAACGCGGGTTCTGGTGGCCCGTACCGAACTGTTGCGGCGGTTCCGATGTCGACATGCCGGCCTTCTCCGCGCTCGGCTCGTGCGGGTGGAGGAGTGAGTACGCAATGAGCAGATTGAACGGACGTCCACCCGTGGATGACGAAGACGATTTCGAAGACGACGAGGAGGGAGCTTGATGTCTAAACCTGGCCGCAAGCGCAAAGCCACTCACCGAGCGACGTGCGCTTCCCGTTTATGAACAACCCGCCCGGCTCTCACCGGACGGGCGTCTCGCAAAGGAAAGCTCTAGCCGGGCCATTCCGAAAGCGAGACATAGAGGATCACGATGATCTCTTCAATTCCAGACGAAGACGACAGGTCGGCCCCACACAGGCTCAATCATCACAGCATGCCAGACGGTGCCTTCGCCGAGCGGATCGGCCGGGCGGTAAGGGATGGCGCGCGGGAGCCTATCACGGACGGTGAGCAGGCATTGAAGGCGCTCGCGGCCGAGCAACGCAAGCAGGCTGTCCATGAGGGCAGGTCCGAGGCCATCGCCTCCGCCATGGCCGAGGCCGGATTGATCTCGGTCCCGATCGTCGAAGGCGCCTACCGCGTCGGGACGCGTCGTGTCGTTGACGAACAGCCCGTGGCACTGTGGTTCGCAGCGCAGACGGCACCTTCGATGGAAGTTAAGGCAAAGACTGCGATCGAGGCACTTGGCTACCACTGCTACGTTCCGATGCGGGCATATTGGCGGTTCGGCAAGCGAGTTATGAACGGTAAGCAGGTGAAACGTCGTGTCGAGGTTCCGCTCTGTACCGGCTATGCGTTTCTTGGTCTGCCGTCGATGACGCCCGACTGGCGCACCATCCGAAGTCGAGATGGAGTTGTCGATATTGTGGGGTATGCCGGTACGCCGCAACCCATTCGCCGTACCCTCAAACTTCATGCCATCATGGCGGCGGAAGCGGCTGGCGAGTTCGACGAAGCCAAGGAGAAGCCCGAGGTCACGTTTTCGCCGGGCGATTCGGTTCGCGTGGTTGACGGCCCCTTCGCCGGCTTCGTCGGCCGGGTCAAAAGGGCCAAGGGCGATTGCGTCAAGATCATCATCGACGCTCTGTTCGGTGGTGCGGATGTAGATGTAAGTATCGATTCGCTTGCGCAGAATTAGCGCTTGCAATCGATTGGGAGATGTGGCAGGTCTTGGTCAGACCATGACGCCAGTGGTGCATCCGAAAGGTGCCGGGCCATCAAGCCTGCTCGGGACGCCGCCTCAACGAGGTCTGCGCAGTCCCATAGGCGCACGATCCGTGGTCCGTAATTCTCCCAAACCGACCCGACTCGTAATCGTCAGGACGTCAGTTCGATTCTGGCCTCGGGCTCCAATTCCCGCTTCCAAATTCGCCCGATGGGCAATCAGCAAATCCAGTTCTAGGAGCGAACCGTGGCGGAAGGTGATCGGCACCCCGGCGGGCGGCCGACGAAATACCGTCCCGAGTTCTGCACCGCGGTCGGCCTCTATCTTGATCAGGGCTATTCCCTGACGTCCTTCGCTGCTGAATGCGACGTTGCCCGGTCCACCATCAACGAATGGATCGCGCAGTTTCCCGAGTTTTCGGAAGCCGTACACAAGGCGCAAGCCAAGAAGGCCAGATGGTGGGAAACCACCTTGCTAGGCATTGCCCGGAACGGCGGAGGGCCGGGCGCCGCCACTGCCGCGATCTTCGGCATCAAGAACGCTGCGCCTGAGGACTTCCGCGACAAGCAGGACGTCGAGCATTCCGGCCCTGGTGGTGTGCCCTTGGCGCCTCCCGTCATCAATGTGAGTTTCATCAAGCCCGATGACAGGGACGGCGGCTGATTTCACCTTTCCTGCGGCGTTTCAGGATCTGTTTAGTCCCGCGCCCTATAAGGTTTTCTACGGTGGTCGCGGCTCGGGCAAGTCATGGTCCATCGCTCGCCGTCTTCTAGTCGAAGCGGCGCAATCGAAGCTCCGGGTGCTTTGTGCTCGTGAGTTTCAGACCAGCATGATGGACAGCGTCCATAAGCTGTTGTCTGACCAGATCGAGGAGATGGGGTTTTCGGCTTATTTCGACGTGACCGATAAGCGGATCGTGTCGAAGGTCGGATCAGAGTTCATCTTCAAAGGCATCCGGATCAATCCGAACGCGATCCGTTCCGTCGAGGCCGTGGACCGCTGTTGGGTCGAGGAAGCGCAGGTCGTCTCCGCTGAAAGTTGGGCCGTGCTTCTTCCCTCGCTGTTTCGCGTCAAGGGGTGCGAGCTGATCGTCTCCTTCAACCCGGACCAGGAACGCGACGCCACCTATCAGCATTTCGTCGTCAACCCGCCACCGAGTGCCGTTGTCCGCCATGTCGGCTGGGAAGACAATCCATGGTTTCCCGAGGGGCTTGAGGCACAGCGCCGGCACATGTTGGCGACCGACCCCGATGCCTATGAGTGGGTGTGGGGTGGGCACTGTCGCCATATCAGCGACGCCATCATCTTCCGCCACCGGGTCAGCGTCGAGGCGTTCGAAACCCCGACCGACGCACGCTTCTTCCACGGCGCCGACTGGGGCTTTGCCAACGACCCAACCGTGCTCGTGCGGTGCTGGCTCGACGGCGAAAACCTGATGATCGACCGCGAGGTGTTTGGCTTCGGTACCGAGATCGACAACACGCCGGCCTTGTTCGAGATGATCGAAACGGCGCGATCCTGGCCCATCAAGGCCGACGGTGCCCGGCCCGAAACGATTTCTTACATGGCCCGGCAAGGCTTCCGGGTGTCGGCCGCCGACAAGTGGCCGGGTTCCGTTGAGGACGGGGTCGAGCACCTCAGGGGCTTCAAGCGTATCGTGGTTCACGAGCGCTGTAAGAAGACGGCCGAAGAGTTCAGGCTCTATTCGTACAAGGTGGACCGCAACCAGGTCGACCCGAAGACCCTGCAACCGCTCGTGCTGCCCGTGATCGTCGATAAGCACAATCACGCCATCGATGCGCTTCGCTACGCGCTCGACGGCTATATCAAAGGTCGCCGTCCTCTTGTCGTCACCCCCGCCATGCTGGCGCGGTTCTCTCAACCGAGGCGCTCCTATTGAGTAAGAAGCGGCGCAAGGCGCATGTCGCCGCGCCGCAACTCGTTCAGCAGCCGTCACGCCCTCGTCCGTTCATGTCGGACGAAGCCGTGGCGTTGTTGAGCCGTAAGAACCGTACGCCGCCGGCCGAGGACATCTTCAAGTCTGCCGTGCCGCCTCCTGGTGTCGTACCGGATGGAGCTGGCCTTGCCATGGACGACGCGCTCTCTGGCGCAGGCGGATGGGCAGGACAGGCTTATGGATCATCGCTCGGTGGCTTCGGTGCCGCCATCCCGATGACGGTACTGGCGCTGTATGCCCAGCGACCCGAGTACCGCAAGATCGCCGATGTCCCCGCCACCGAGATGACGCGGCGGTGGATCAAGATCACGTCCATCGACCAGGACGACGACAAGACCGACCGCATCCAAGCGATCGAAGCCGGGCTCGTCAAGTTCAAGGTCCGCGACGCTTTCCGCGACGCCATCCGCTACGATGGCCTGATGGGCCGCGGTCACGTCTACATCGACCTCGGCGCGCAAGGTGACGAGAAGACGAAGCCGATCGGCAATGGTAGCGACGCTGCCACGTTGCAGAAGATCAAACGCGGGTCGCTGAAAGGTATTCGATCCGTCGATCCGCTGTGGGTCTATCCGCAGAGCTACAACACTAATGACCCGCTCGCGCCCGACTGGTACGAGCCTCAGTCGTGGTACGTGATGGGCGGCGCGGTTCATGCGAGCCGGTTGCTCACCATCGTGGCGCGCGAGGTGCCGGACATCCTGAAGTCGGCCTACAGCTTCGGTGGGCTGTCTCTGACCCAGATGGCGCAGCCCTACGTGGATAATTGGGTGAGGACCCGACAGAGCGTCTCTAACATTGTTCACGCATTCACGGTGTGGGTGCTGAAGACCAATCTGCAAACCGGCTTGATGGGCGGTGCGGCTGCTTCCGGGGGGATGAGCGATGGGGGCGGCCTCGATGCTCGCCTGACGCTGTTCAATATGCTTCGCGACAACCTCGGCGTCATGGCGATCGACAAGGACGCAGAGGACTTCGCCAACGTGTCGGCCAATCTCGGTACGCTCGACAAGCTGCAAGCCCAGGCGCAGGAACAGATGGCTTCGGTCGCGTCGATCCCGCTGGTGAAGCTCTTGGGTGTCACGCCGTCCGGGCTCAATGCATCCAGCGACGGCGAGATCCGGGTTTTCTACGACACCATCCACGCCGCGCAAGAGGATCACCTTCGCGATCCGCTGCAGACCGTGATCGACATCGTCCAGTTGAGCGAGTGCGGTGACATCGACCCATCCATCCGCTTCGGTTTCGAGCCGCTGTGGACGATGGACGAGAAGGAAAGGGCCGAAGTCCAGGAAATCGAGGCGCGCACGGACGAGACGTTGATCCGCGCCCGCACCATCACGAGATCCGAGTCTCGGCGGCGTGTCGCGACGGATGTGGATGCGCCCTATCAGGGCCTCGACGTCGAACTCGATGTGCCCATGTCGGAAGTCGATGCGACTGATGTGGCATCGAAACTCGCGACCCTGAAACTCGCCGCGAACGAGGCCGGTGTGCTGGGCGATCAAGCCACGCTCAAGGGTCTGGTCGAGACTGGAGTGTTCCCGGAAATCACGCCGATCATTATCGCCGCAGCCGAAACCGACCCCCCGGCACCTAATCAGGAAACCGGATCTCCGGTTCCCGATCCAGGCCTGGGCGTGAAGGCGGCGGAACGCGAGCCCGATCTCGCCTGATGGGTCGCAACCTCGCGGCGCTTGGCATTGCCCAGGATAGGGCGTCTCTTCGCTCGGCCTTTATCCGGGCAAAGAAGCTCGTGAAACGGTACACCGCGCAGCTTCGTAAGATCGCGCGCCACGTCGATGACATCGCACGAGGCTTCAACCCTGCGTCGGCGGCGGGGCAAGCTACGATGCAGGCCGCCATGCTGCGCTACGGCGAGGCTATTCGGCCGTGGGCTGAGGCTGAGGCCGATCGTGTCGTGACGGAAGTGGCACAGTCCGACGCGCGGTCGTGGCGGAAGCTGTCGGCCGAGATCGGACGTGCAGTCCATCGTGAGATCGAGACCGCTCCGACCGGCACCGTCATGCATCGGCTGATGCAGGATCAGGTAGAGTTGATCACCTCGCTTCCTCGCGAGGCGGCCGAGCGGGTGCATCGGATAGCGACCGAGGGCCTGGCCAAGGGGATGCGGGCGCCGGAATTGGCGGCCGAGATCTTACGGACGGGCGAAGTTACGCGGTCCCGCGCTGATCTGATCGCCCGCACCGAGGTCGGGCGTGCCGCCACGGCCTTGACGCAGGCCAGGGCCGTGCATGTCGGTTCTACGCATTTCATCTGGAGAACCAGTCGGGACGGCGATGTCCGGGAAAGCCACCGAAAGCTGGATGGCCTTACGTTTCGATGGGATGACCCGCCAGAGTGTGATCCAGGACATAGGAACTTGCCCGGATGTATCTGGAATTGCAGATGTTATGCCGAGCCACTCATCAATCTTGAGTAGGTCTAGATCAAATAGTCTGGTATAACTGACGGGCCGACAGGGTGCGTCAACACTCCTGCCGGCCCTAACCAGCCGCGTAGGAGCGCAGCATGGCTGATAAGATCATAACTCGTGCCGATGCCAAGGCAAATGGGTTGAGGCGGTACTTTACTGGCACAGCTTGCAGGCGCGGGCATATTGCTCAACGCCAGACCAGTGGGGGATCTTGTTGTGAGTGCAGCCGGGAAGGTCTAGAAAGAAAGCGCCGAGCGCGAGGTGTCAGTCCTCGTACAAGTATGACTCGCGAAGAATTTCTGGCCAAACGTCGGATCTTGGACGCAAGGTGGAAAGCTCGTAATCGAGGATCGCTTGCCGCAAAGTCAAAGTTTTACTATTGGGAAAACAAAGAGGTATGCGACGCTAGAAACCGTGAGCGTGGGCGGCTGAATCCAGAAGATGCTCTTTGTCGCGCTCGCGCTCACAAGGCTCGGAGACGGAACGCTTCAGGTGTCCATACCAAAGATGACATCAGGAAACTATTGGCCATTCAGCGTGGTCGATGTGTGAACTGCAGATCTGATATTCGGAAGCGATACGACGTCGACCATATCATGCCTCTGGCGCGAGGTGGTTCTAACGATCGATCCAATCTTCAATTACTCTGTCCTCCTTGCAACCACAGCAAGCACGCACGTGACCCGATAGAGTGGGCGCAAAGCAATGGCCGGCTGCTTTAGCCTGATCTAACGAACGGCTCGCCCCGGCCGGCGGTGGGCGAAAACACCGGCAGCGGGCGCGCGGTCCCTCTCCGCCGCGTGAGCCCGCACTTTTTGAGGCGTTGAGCCGATGACCGAACTCCGCCTCGCGCTCGACCGCGCCTCCGTTCGCACCAAGGATGAGGACACCGGTCACCTTCACGTCAGCCTGACGCCCATCAGCAAGGCATGCGTGAACAGCTATCTCGGGCGCGAGATCCCCGGCTGGCAGAAGCTCGGGCTCGCATCAGACAAGATCTATCGGCTATACCGAGACCCTGGTGAGCTTGAAAAGGCAGCCGATACATTCGATGGCAAGCCTCTCCTCATCATCCATAAACCGGTCCATGCCACCGACCATCCTCACGAAGAGGTAGCTGGTAATGTAGCTAATCCGGTATGGAAGCCTCCCTTCTTGATGGCCGGGCTAAACATCTGGACTAAGCAAGCCATTGATGGGATCGAGTCCGAAGAACGGCAGCAACTGTCGTGCGGTTACGCTTACGACCCGGATATGACTTCCGGGACTTCACCTGAAGGTGAAAAATACGACGGCGTTATGCGGAACCTGAGGGCCAATCATGTTGCGCTGGTCAAAGAAGGCCGCGCCGGTCCGGACGTCCTGGTCCACGACGCCAAACCCCGATCCCTGAAAGAGGTGTTCCCCATGCCTAAGTCGGCTGTCCTATCCCGCACGGCCGACGTGGCCCGTGGCGCCCTCATGGCCTATGCGAAGCCCCGGCTTGCGCAGGACGCCAAGATCGACCTCCTGCCCATGCTGAAGGGCGTGACGTCGAAGACCATCCTGGCCAAGGCGCCGGTCATCGCCAAGGCGTTCGACGCCGCGGTACGGCCGAAGCTCGCTGCCGATGCCGATATGGATCAGGCCGACGTCCAGGGCATCGTCGAAGAGATCGCCGAGGTGATGAAAAACGAGTCGGACAACATCGCCGCGGCGGTGACAGACCCCGATCCGACCGTCAAGCCCGATGGTACCGACGCGCCTGATGCGGAAGCTATCCTGTCGTTCCTCGACGGCAAAATTTCCGACGAGGACATGGCGAAGCTGAAGGACATGCTGGGCTCGGGCGACGCCGAGGATCGTCGCAAGCGCGGCACGCTTGCCGCCCCGAGCGCGCAGGACAAGGGCAAGCCCGACATGGTCAGCAAGACTGCCATGGACGCGGCCATGGTCCAGACCCGCAAGGATGCCGCCGCCGACGTCCGCGTCGAGATGAACGCTATCCGCGAGGCTGAGCGTTTCGTCCGCCCGTACGTCGGTGAGATCGCCATGGCGTGTGACAGCGCCGAAGCCGTGCATCGGGCCGCGCTTGATATCCTCAAGGTCAAGCATGAGGGCAAGCACCCCGATGCTCTTGCCGACCTTGTCGAGGTCCATGGGCACGCCAGCCAAGTGAAGTCCGAGCCGCGTCGCTTCGCGCAGGACGCTGCGCCCACAGGCGTCACCTACGACACCAAGGCGTTCCCGAACTCCAGCCGTCTGAAGAACTGAGGGCGACATGGCCGACTTCCCCGTTTCCGTCAACGTCAACCCCGCAATCGGTCTTCCCGGCGACTTTGCGTCCGCCAACCCGCGCCATTCCGTCCTGGCGCCTCCCGGTGGATTCTCGGCCGGATCGAACGGGCTGACTATCGGCTTGGCATGCTGGGCCGATACCGCCACGGGCTCAATCCTGTCGAACGCCGGCACTGGCCTGCCTATGGGTATCCTGCATCGCAACATGCAGGCGCTCATTCAGGCTTATCTCGTCACCTACGGTTACAGCGTGCCGGCCGGTTTTGCCGTTGGCGAGCTGTTCGATAATGCCGACTTCATCGTCAAGAACTTCGGCGTATCCGCAGTTGCGGTCGGCATGAAGGCTTTTGCGAACAACACCAACGGAACGTGGAGCTTCGCCGCGCCTGGAGCCACTGTTTCGGGCAGCACCGAGACGGGGTGGTACGCGAAGCTCGCCTGCGCAGCTGGCGAAGTGACCTTCATCAACAAGCTCCTGCCGGGCTGAGCGGCGAAAGGCTCCTGACATCATGTCTTATCACGCTCCTATTCCCGCCAGTCTTAAAGACGATTGGGGCATCGTGCCCCTCGCTCAAGATTTCATGCCCGAGGAGTTCCGCAAGAACTACACCCTCTCGCAGAAGATCATGATGGCACTCGATGCCCAGCCGTCGCTCGTCACGACGCCGTCTGCCGGTATCCCATTCTTCGCCGGTATCTACGTTGATCCCGAGGTGATCCGAGTACTCCAAACCCCGAACAAGGGAGCGGATATCTTGGGAGAGAAAAAGCTCGGCGACTGGCTCACCCAGACCGCTCAGTTCCAGATCATCGAGAACACCGGCCGCGTCGTCGGCTACGGTGACTTTAATGATGACGGCAACACGAACGTCAACACTGACTTCGCCTTTCGCCAGTCGTTCTCGTACCAGACCATCATCGAGTACGGCGACAAGGCCACCGAACTCGCCGGCCTCGCCAAGCTCAACTACGTGTCGGAGATGAAGATCTCTGCCGCGAAGGTCATGGATAAGTTCGCTGATTACAGCTATCACTTCGGTATCGCTGGTGAGCAGAACTATGGGATCATCAACGATCCGAACCTCTCGCCTGCCATCACGCCGTCCACCAAAGCGGCTGGCGGCACCAAGTGGGTGAACAACGGTATCGTCGTGGCCTCGCCGAACGAGATCACGGTGGATGTGCAAGCGATGGTAGGGACCCTACTTAGTCAGTCGCCGGGCTATGTCAACCCAGCCGAGGAAGTAGTTATGGTCGGTCCGCCGATCATTGCGCTGGCCCTCGGTTCGACCAACTCTTTTGGTCTCACCGCTCAGGCGATGCTTGACAAGGTGTTCAAGCTGACAGTCATCACCGACCCGCGCTACGCGACTCCGGCTGGTAATCTGATCCAGCTCTGGGCCAAGAGCTACGATGGGCACGATGTCGGGTTCTGCGGCTTCGGCGAGAAAATGCGTGAATTCCCGGTGGTGCGTGAGCTTTCTGCTTCGAAGCAGAAAGTCGCTGGCACCACGTTCGGCGCTATCATCAAGTATCCGCTCGCGGCGGCCCAGATGCTCGGAGTCTGACGATGGCAGGAACGACGGTCGTCGTGGGCAACAAGACTGCCATGCCGATCGCCCTGAAACTTCAGGTCGATCACGTAGTTCGCGCTAACGTTGGAGGCGCGGTTCACGAAGAGAAGCTTCGCGTCTTCGATCCATCCCCCGATGCTGAGACGCACATCGTCAAGGGTTTCTCCCGCCATCATGCTCGGGTGTCCGACGCGCGCATTGTCGGCGCACGCCGTGCTGTGGATGGTGGCACCATTGGCGGCTATGCCTTGACCTACGTTCCGAAAGAATTCTGGGACAAGTGGGCTGCGCAGAACAGAGATTTCCCGCCGTTGAAGAACGGTTTCCTTATCGCGTTCGAGAAGCTCGACACCGTCGAGGGGATCGCGAAAGAGAAGGTCGATGTCATGAGCGGTATGGAACCGTTCAATATCGACAGGCCTCCTTCCGAATTCGCTCGCAGGATTACCAAGGCGGACGCCACCTGACACCAAGCGGCTTGCCGCTTTGAGGACACTACAATGGCCGACACGCTTCGCATCAAGTCTACCCTGCCGCTCGCGATCCGCATCTCCGAACCGCATCCCGATCCCGAGAAGCCGGGCGACAGCCCCGTGTTGAAGCAGGGCGTCATCGCCTCCGGCGTCAACTCGTTTTCGGGCGATGACGCCAAGGTCTACAAGGCATGGGCCGACACCAAGCCGAGTCTCATCACGGACGGTTATGTCACCGAGATGAAGGGTGACGAGCCGGACCAGGAGTTCGGGTTCGAGCCGGCACTGAAGGCCATGGTTTCAAGCGAGATGGGGAAATCCGCTTCCGAGGGTTCGACCCTCAAGGATGCCGGCCCGGTGAAGGCGGAAGCCATGCGGTTCGGCGAGGCCGGCCCGCAGCCGGTGTCCGCAGATGCGCCTGGTCAGGAACCCCCGAAGATGGCGGCGCCCGCCATGGCGGCCACAGCGCCGATCAAGCCTCCGGTCGGCGCGGGCACGAAGTGAGGTAGGTTATGGGTCTCCTCCGTATTTTCGACGTCGCGACCGGCGAGCGCGACATGCAAATGCCAGCCCCGATCGGGGGCGGCGTACTGCAATCGGTCGGCATCGCGACTCTCACCGCCGCGTCCGATCCTGGTTCGAGCCAGGACGCGACGCAGGGTTACGTTGTCGGGTCCCTGCTGTTCAACGCGACTCCCGGCGCACTGCGCTTTTGGTTTTGCCGCGACGCAACACCCGGCAATGCCAGATGGGTGTTCGACGGTGCCGACTACGCCAATGGTGGCACCAATCCGCCGAACGAGGTGACGCAGTTCGGCGCGTCTTCCGGCTTCTTCGCCGAAGAGGGCAATATCAACCGCCAAGTCCCCGGCGTCGCCGGCATGGTGGTGCCGGCCGGCATCGGGGCTGACTACGTGGTGGCGATCTACACGCTGCCCGCCAACGCGCTCGACGGCTTCGTTGGGACTAACCGCGGTCTCATGGTGGTAGCGAACGGAAACTACGCCGCCACCGCCAACAGCAAGCGCGTCCGCTTATGGTGGACGCCTGCGACTGCTGTCGTCGGACAGGTGATCGGTACGGGCGGTGTCCTTATGGCCGATACTGGGGCGCAGACCACCAACGGCGGGTCCTGGCAGGTGTCAGGCAACGTGTTCAAGCGCGGCGCCGCAGGGTCGAACACTCAGACCGTGACATCGAACGGTGCGATCTCGGGTTCATCTCATGCCGGCATGACGCAATCTGTCGACTCGACGGCCGTCGAGAGTGGGCCGATCCTCGTGGCCGCGACCATCAATAACACAACCGTCGCTAGCGATGCCGGGCTGTGCTTCTGGGAAGCGAACGCGATGAATTGAGGCTTGCGACTATGGGCGCTGTAGCGACGTTTTCCTTCCCGACATTCGCATCACGCTCACGACCGTCGCCGGGGCATGGGTTTTAAACATGGGCGTCGTTGCTCAACCGGACTTCGTCGCTGCTTTTCCAGAGTTCGCGGACGCGACGGCGTTTCCTCCCGGCCAGTTCACCTTCTGGGAGACGCTGGGCGAGGCGCAACTCGATGCGGCCCGTTTCGGGACGTCCTACACCCTCGCGGTGATGCTGTTCGTCGCCCATAACCTCGCTCTGTCGGCGCAGGCCGCACGAGCCGGGATCGCAAGCGTCGGTGCGGTCGGCACAGTGGCGTCAAAGTCGGTCGGACCAGTGTCGAAGTCCTATGACACGACATTGACGGCCACGGCCGGGGCCGGATCGTGGAACGCCACCACTTATGGCCAACGCCTGCTCGCGATGATGAAGGCTCGGCTCGGCCCGGTCTACATTCCTGGCCCTTCGCGCCGGCCTTCCTACCCTTTTCAGTGGTTCTGAGGCTTCCATGACCGAGTTCTACATCCCCACCTTCACGCGGACGACGCTCCCATCCTCGGGTCGGGAGATCATGTTGTTCCGCGGCATCCACGCGGTCCCGGACGAACTGGCGAACCATGCCGATGGAAACGGTCTCGGTATCAAGCCGGTGGAGGAGATGACCGATGACGAGTGGGCCGCGATGGCGCTCGACAAAGAGTCGTGGATGAAGGCGCGCGCCGAGCGCGAGACACAACCCGCGGCACAGCCCGTGGAACGGCCAGTTCCTGCCCCGTCGGCCCATGCGCCCGCAGCGCCCATCACCATCGCGCCTGCAACCGTCACGGTCACGCCGGTCGCGGCCAAGTCGACCTGATGCCGGCCCGGTCGACCGTTTCGTCCAGGCCAGGCAAGTTCGCTTCGCTTGGCGCCGCAACGCGCGACCTCGTCCGGCAGCGACTCCTTGTCGGCATCCCGGACACCACGGCCGAGCGCAAGCCGGAGCCAGACGAGAAAGGCACGCCACCATCTAACGCCGTGATCGGCTACACGATGGAGTTCGGCGACCCTGACAGGAACATCCCGGCCAGGCCGTTCCTCACTCCCGGCATCGACGCTGTGCGCGACAAGATCGCGGACACGCTGAAGACGGCCGGAGCCGAGGTGCTGACGGGCGATGCTGGTGCCGCAGCGCGGGGCTTCGCTAAGGCTGGCCTAGTCGCGGTGAGCAGCGTCCAGGCGAAGATCACGGACGGGTCGTTCGTCCCCCTGAGCCAGCGCACCATCGAGGCGCGGGCTCGTCGCCGTAACCCGGACTCTGGGAAGCTCAGTCAAGCGGCTGTATCCAAACGCGCGCGCCAGTACCTGGATCTTCAGGCGCAGGGTACGCCCGATGACATCCTGCAGGGCGCCGGGCTGGTGGTTCCGCTCGTGGATACCGGGCAGCTCCGGCGCGCCATCACCTTCGTGATCCGGGACAAGTGACGATGGACCCTTTCGCCAATCCCCAGAGCACGCTTCCAGAAACTGACAGTGCGGGTCATGTGACCTGGACGTGCAACTATCCCGGATCGCTCGCATGGGCCGTGGTCCGTGTCGTGGATGATGCTGTGCGGAGCGGTCGTATGTCTCCGACCGAGGTAGCTGTGATCCGGGACTTTGTCTTCCACGACGATATCCCTGGAGTCTTCCGGCAACCCTCGAATGAGGGCGGAGCTAAGCGCCAGGAACGGTTCTGACCCCGTGCCCCTTCTCGACGTATCCGACATTTTGTCTTTGATCTATTGTGCTACTACTCTATAACAAACAGGCCGCATGAAGCGCTCGTAACGCTCATGCGGCCCTAACCAGCCTGCATGGAGGTGCAAGATGGCTGACGAGAACGTAGTGCGTTCAGACTTCTACGTCTATGTCCTGTTTCGACCAGATACGGGCCAGCCCTTCTATGTGGGAAAGGGGTGTGGGCGGCGAATAAGGATAAGCCCCTTTGATGGAAGTAACCCCTACAAGCATAACATCGCGCAAAAAGCCAAGCGAGAAGGACGATCAATACCAAAAGTCAAGATAGCTGCGAACTTGACGGAAGCAGAAGCTTTCAAATTAGAGGCGGCTTTCATTGGCGCGATAAGCAGGCATCCAGATGGACCATTAGTCAATGTGACTGATGGTGGTGAAGGATCTTCTGGCCACAAACAAACCGAAGAGACATGCGCAAAGAAGCGTGCTGTGTTGAAGGGTAGGTCGCAGCCACACCTTATCGGAAATCAACACGCTAAAGGCAATTGTCACACCTTAACTTCTGAGACCCGAGCGCGTCAGAGTTTAGCGTCTAAGGGACATAAACGTCTTGTGGGAAGAAAGCATACAGCGGAAACGCGTGCTCGAATGCGATCTGCAAGAGCGTTGCGCGGCCCTGTCTCAGAGGTAACTCGAGAGAAGATGGCTGCCGCCAAGCGAGGCAAAACTTATAATATAGAACAGCGCGCGAGAATGAGCGCAAGTAAGATCGGCCTTACCAAAGGGCTGATTTGGATAACAGATGGTAAGCAGAATAAGCGAGTTCGACCCGACACCATCGTCGTAGAAGGGTGGTGGCGCGGGCATGTTTTGAGGAAGAAGCATGCCGACTCTGGATGTGACAGACGTTTTACTGGATGAAGACTTCGCCGACACCATCGATGTGATCCGCACCGCCATGGTGGTCGGAATTCTTGGGCGCAACACGCCGACCGTCCAGACCTTCTTCGGCGTCTCGGCCGTCGTGACGCCGGCCAACTCCCTCGACCTTCAGCGTCTGCCCGACATGGAGCGCACCTCCGGCGCCATCCAGGTCATCACGACATTCCGACTGACCGATCTCGCACCGGGTTTCACGGCCGACCAGGTGATATGGCCGGCGCGCGGCGTGTGGCCCGCCCCCGTCGGCGCCGAACTCTACACGGTCGACCTTCTCGACGACTGGACCCGCTTCGGCGCGGGCTTCGTCAAGGCCACCTGCCGCCACACGAGCCTGGAGTGACCGACTCGTCCACTGGCGGTTTCCTCGCGCCACTCGAAGCCGCCGAAACCGACGACGCCAACCTCGACGACCAGATCCAGCCCACCATCGTGGGCATCACGGGCCTCGATCCGACGCTCGTCCGTCCGCGCTGGCAGGAAACTCCTCCGGCCCAACCCGCCCGCACCGTGTCGTGGTGCGCGTTCGGCATCACGGAGGAGCGAGCCGAGGTCAATCCGAGCGAGGTTCACGATGGATCCGCGGATGGCGGGCAAGGGCTGAGTCGCGAATATCGTACCGAGGAGATCGCGGTCCTCGCCTCATTCTACGGTCCCGGATGCCGCGCGCTCGCTACGCAGCTCCGCGACGGCCTCGCCATTGCGCAAAATCGCGAGGCCATGCGTGCACTCGGGCTCGCATTCGTGTCGACCGACCGGATCACCTCAGTGCCCGAACTAACGAATGAGCAGTGGATCCGGCGCGTCGACGTGGCCTTCACGCTACGGCGTGTGTCGTGGCGCACCTACGCGATCCGCAACATCCTCACATTCCAGGGAACGGTCACGGCCGCCGCCCAATCCGTCACCGGCCCGCGCGCGGTCGGGGCCTTCATGAAGACGAGTTGAACCATGCCCCAGGCCCTTGCCGTCAGCCGCGTCGTCTCCGTCTCGATCTCCTTGACGGCGCCCCCGGCCGCCTATCGCAACTTCGGTTCGATGCTGGTGATCGGATCGTCGCCGATCATCGACGTGTTGGAGCGCAAGCGCGACTACAACGACATCAACGGCGTCGGCTCCGACTTCCCGACCACGTCGCCCGAGTATCAGTTCGCGCTCAACTTCTTCGGCCAGTCGCCGCAGCCCCAAGGCCTGTCGGTCGGGCGCTGGGCGCAGACGGCGACGTCCGCGGTGCTTCACGGCGCGGGACTGACCCCGGCGCAGCGCCTGATGGCGGCGTTCAACGCCGTGACGGCAGGCGGCCTGTCGGTCACGGTCGACGGCACGGTCCGCGCGCTCACCGGCCTCAACTTCGCCACCGCCACCAACCTCAACGGCGTCGCGTCCATCATCCAGACGGCGCTCGTGACCGCAGGTGCGACCGGCGCCACCGTCGTGTGGAACGGCACCCGATACCGCTTCGACGTGACCTCCGGCATGACCGGCGCGACGTCCACCATGTCCTACGCGACGGCGCCCGCTACCGGCGTGGACGTGTCGGTACTGCTTGGCCTGTCGGCTACGCCGAACTCGGCTGGCGGTAGCGCCAATCCGCCGGTCAACGGCGTCGTGGCGGAAACCGCTCTCGCCTGCGCCAACCTCATGGGCGACCGCTTCGGCGACTGGTACTGCCTCGGCTGGGCGCCCATGACGCCGCTCGCCGACAGTGACGCGCTCGCGGTCGCGGGCTTCATCCAGGCTGCCGGACAGGCCCGCGTCCAGGCCCTGACGACCATGAACACGGCCGCGTGGGACTCGACCCGCTCCGACGATCTCGGTTCGCTGCTCACGGCGGCGGGCTACGGCCGCACCCTCGTCGAGTTCTCGTCCACGAACCCCTATGCGGCGGCGTCGCTGTTCGGTCGCTTCGCCACCGTGAACTACGACGGATCGAACACCACCATCACGGGCAAGTTCAAGCTGCAGCCCGGCGTCGTTCCCGAGTTCCTGTCGGCCTCGATGGCCAACGCGCTCGCGGCCAAGAGTTACAACATCTACGCGCAGTACCAGAACAACACGGCCATCACGCAGGAAGCCGTGATGTCGGACGGCACCTTCATCGACTCGCGCATCAACGCCGACTGGCTGGCGAACCGCGTCCAGACGGACGTCTACAACCTCTTGCGGGGATCGAATACAAAGCTCCCGCAGACCGACAAGGGCATGTCGATCATCGGTGCGACGGTTTCGGCCGCGCTCCAGCAGGCCGTGACCAATCAGTACCTCGCGCCCGGCGTGTGGAACGCGAATGGTTTCGGCACCCTGAGCCAGGGCGATTTCCTGCCGCTCGGCTACTACGTCTACATCCCGGCCGTCGTCCTCCAGTCTCAGACGCTCCGCGCCCAGCGCCAGTCGGTGGTGTTCCAGGTGGCCGCGAAGGAGGCCGGCGCGGTCCACTCGTCCAACATCCTGATCAATGTGAATCCGTAATCGGCCCGGCCCCGCCGCGCTCCTGCATCATCCTGACGAGGCCCGTCCATGGCACGCTTCATCTCCGCCGGCGCCTATTCGTTCGCCGACTGCAACTGCTCGATCAAGGGGCCGGGTAACCTCAATGCGTCCACGACGGGCGAAGCCGAGGAAGGCTACTCGATCGAGTTCGAGGGCGACAAAGACACGATGGTGGCCGGAGCCGGCGGCGCCGTCATGCATTCGCTTCGTGTCGCGCAGCCCGGAAGGCTGATGCTGCGGCTGTGGAAGACGTCCGCGTTCAACAAGATCGTGGGGGACGCCTACAACTATCAGACGGCATCGGCCGCCACGCACGGGCGCATGGTCATCATCATCGACGATTTCGTGCGCGGCGACCGCATCGAGTGTTTCGCGGCGGCCTTCGTCCGGCACCCGAACATCAACTTCGGCATCCAGGGTGGCACGCAGGAATGGACGTTCAATTGCGGCTACATCAGCCCGCGCCTCGGTGCCGGCGTCGATCAGGCGCTCATCGTGGCGACGCAGTGAGGTAGCGCGTGACCGAATTTACCATCGGTGAGAACACCTTTCGCGCCAAGCCCTTCGACGCCGACGTGCATATCGGCCTCATGCTCAAGCTCGCTCCGGTGTTCACGGCGCTGGGCTCGGCCGCGCCCGAAATCATGGCAGTGCTGGCCAAACGTGGCGGCGGAGAAGGTGGGGCAGCGAGCATCGGCACCGATGCGCTCGGCCAGCTCGGCTCAGCCGTCATGCCGGTATCGCGCGAGATCGCGGCGCTCGACCGCACGGGTGACGCCAAGTCCGTCATCGACGCGTGCCTCGATGCGACGGAGCAACTCGCGGATGGCAAGTGGTTCAAGGTGCGAACGCCCGGCGGGGCTATCTCCAATCGCGACAACGCCGGCTACGCGGCCAAGCTCCAGATCACCTTCGCGGTCTTGAAGGCCAACTTCGGCTCAATGGTCGCGGGCTTCGGCGTCGATGTCGACGCGATCTTCGGGACCGTCTCCGGCGCTTGACGCCATGGAGTTCGACGTCGGCGGCCTACGGCACCGCGCGAGGCCGCTCAACGCCTATGAGCAGTTCCGCCTGCTACGCACCATCACGCCGCTTCTGCCGGCGCTCGGTGTTATCGATCCGGCCGGACGCATGGATCCAGGCAACGGTCTGGCCGTGCTGGCGTCGATGCAAGGCCTGGACCTTGCTGCCATCTTCGCAGCCGCTGCGGAAGCCTGCGAGAAGTTGAGTGATGGGGGCGCCTGGGAACCCGCCAGCAAGGCGCTTCCGGTGGCGGCCATGCTCGACCTCGTGCTGACCATCGTGTGTCATCATTTCACGGCGTATTTCGCGCTTCACCCGCCGACCTTTATGCCGATCCCACCCGATCCGATTGAGTTCGATCCGGTGCGGATGCCGGATGGCGAGGATTGGTTCTGGCGGCCGTGCCGCGGCGAAGCGCCCCTGATCCCGTTCATGGCGGCTTTCGACGGATCCGCGCGCATCGAGCATTTCGCCAAGGCGAACCATCTGCTCGACGTGGAAGCCGAGAACGCCATCCGGATGCGGCGGTCGCTCGACAAGGCGAGGTGAAGTTTTGGACCTGCGCGAATATATCGACGATCCGGAGGAGATGCATCGCGTCGCCCATGCGGCGATGATGTCCGGCATGATGTTCGCGCTGCCGTGCCGCGTGACCGAGGACTCGAAGGATGGGCACGTCTGCTCGGTCCAGCCGACGATCAAGCGCGGCGTGACCGATCCGAAGACCGGGGAGCGGTCCTACGAGGATCATCCGGTCCATGTCGATGTGCCGATTCACCATATGAGCGGCGGCGGCTTCACGGTCACGCATCCGACGAAGAAAGACGACGAGGGCATCGCCATCTATGCGTCGCGCCACATCGACGCTTGGCACCAGTCCGGCGGCACGCAACAACCCATGGACGACAGCCTCAACGATCTCGGCGACGTGCTCTACATCCCCGGTGTGCGCTCGACGCCGCGCAAGCTGTCGAACGTGAGTCAGGCCTCGAGCCAAGTCCGTACCGACGACGGCCAGCACTTCGTCGACCTCCACCAGACGAACGGGCTGACGCTCTCGGTCAAGGGCGGCGACCACACGGTCAATGTCCATCCACAGAACGGCATCACGCACACGTCGAAGGTGGCGGTCACGATGCACGCGCCCTCGCTCAACCACGTCGGCAATCTGACGTTGTCCCCGGACCCGAAGACCGGACAGGGCGGCAATCTCACGATCAGCAGCCTGAACGGCCAGGGCGGGAACCTTACCGTCGCTCAGGCCATCACGGCCCAGACCATGACGGCGCCGCAGGGCAAGGTCGGTGTCTGATGGGTCGGAACTGGATCAGGGACTGGTCGCTCACCGTCGAGGGCGACAAGGGGTCTAAGACCTTCGTCGACCTACGGATCGTGTTCTCGATCAAGCAATGGCACATCCAATCGCCCAACATGGCGTCGTTCCGGATCTACAACGTGTCGCCAGACACCCGCGCGCGGTTCCAGAACAAGGAGTTCAAGAGCGTCTCGTTCTCGGCCGGATACCGGGACAACATCGGTGTCCTGTTCAAAGGCAACATCGTACAATCGATCTTCGGGCACGAGACGGCGGTCGACACCTACCTCGACATTTTCGCGGCCGATGGCCAGAACGGCTACCAAGGCGCGCGTGTCGGCAAGACGCTGGCGGCCGGATGGACGCCGAAGGACAAGGCTCAGGTGGCGCTCGACGCGCTGGCGCCGTTCGGGATCACCCTCGGCACCAACACGCTCGATCTCAGCCAACCGAAATACCCCCGCGGCCGCCCTTTCATCGGCATGGCGCGCGATCTCCTGCGGCAGGTGACGCTGTCGGCCGGTGGTCTGTGGTCGATCCAGAACGGCGTCGTCAAGATCACGCCGAAATCGCTCGATACCGGGTCGAGCAGCGCCGTGAAGCTCACGGCCGCGACGGGGCTCATCGGCTGGCCGCAGCAAACGCAAGACGGCATCGTGGTGCGGAGCCTCATCAACCCCCAGCTGCAGCCGCTGATGAAGATCACGCTCGACCCGTCGCAGGTGATCGCGGCGCAGCAAGATAACAATCCTGTGACCGGTCCTGGATCGACTGGGAACGCGTCTTTGAATCAGATGGGTTTACGCGCTGGAACTTACGTCATCTTTCACATGGATCGGTTCGGGGACAGCCGCGGGCAGGACTGGTACGATGAGAGCCTGTGCATCGGGCAGGGCGGGAACTTGCCTACGATCCAGAAAGATTCGGGGTACACGCTAGGATCTCAGTAGGGAGATGATGCGCTACTTGACTTCCGACGGTCTGCAAACAAGCATACCACCTTCTTTGGTGTGCAAAAAGTTCATACTTCCATAGGCCGTCTGCCCCGGTTCGATGTTCTGCATCGAATTCTCTTCTGCGGCCTTGGGAACACCAGATTCATTTAAAATGGCGCATTGCACATAGAGCCACTTCACGGGAGTAGTGCCCTTGTTGCGTGCTGAGAAGGTAGCCGAGGTGGCGATTGGTGAAGGGCTTACAATTCCGGGAGTTACCTCAATATCAGCAAGTGACGGCGCTGCCTGTGCCGCTCCATATACCACGCCCCCACCCGCCAACAGCGCCAGCACCACGAGCGCCCGGAGCAGGCCGGGGAACAGCAGGGCAAATAGGATTAAGACGAGCAGCACGATCACCATGGCGGATCTCCCGGTACGAAAGACCCGAGATCACCACGGGTCGCGGAAGGTGTCTAGGGATGGGTCGACGCCGCTCATTTCGGCACGATCATCTCGCAATAGCAGCGGCACGGATCGCTGCTTTCCCCGCAGCACTCCATGAAGCCAGGGTGCTGGAAATCCGGCTCAGCCCGCAGTGAGAATCGCTTGCCGTTTCGAGATCGACACGTCTTGCACACGTCGCCATCCTTAGACGTGCGCCACCGATAGCGGGTGACACCGATGGCTTCAGCGCGGTCTCGCTCAAAGCTGAACCTCATGCGGTTTTGCCTTATCATCGCTGTTGACCAAGCTACATGATCGGCAACCCTTTCTTCCGGCGTGCGCCGTTTGCCTTTGCGGTCTGGCAAGCATCGGCCGTCCTTCGGGGCGGCCGATTTGCATAGGATAGATGGCCATTGTCTGATATACTTCGCGAATTTCTTGTAAGCATAGGATTTTCCGCTGACGCCGCCGAGGCCGCCAAGGTCGAGGCGACCATCGCCAAGACCGAGCAGAAGATCACTGCGACCGCGACCGCCGAGGCGGCAAAGCGGCAGGGGACTGAGGCCAAGACCGGAGAAGCGCGCCTCACGCTGGCGGAAGCCCTGACGCGCCTGCTGTCGGTCGAGGAACAGAAGCTCAGCGACGCGCGGGAGAAGGCCCGCAAGGGCGAGACCGAGAAAGACGAGAAGCGCCAACAGGAGATCGCCAAGAAGGCAATGGAACGCCGCGAAGCCGGCCTAAAAGCCATGCAGGTCGGCGCCGTCAAGCTGGCGGCCTTCTCGATTAAAGCCGTGGCCGCCGTCGAAGCGACGGCGCTCGGTGTGGTCTATGCTGTCGACAAGGCGGCACAGTCCTACGAGCGGCTGAATTACGCGGCCAAGCGTTCGGGCTCCAGCGCGTCGTCCACCACGGCATTCGGCTACGCGGCGGCACAAACTGGCGGTTCGGCGGATCAGGCCGATGCGGAACTCGCGGCATTCGGCCGGAAGCTGAAGTTCTTCCCGGCCTACCGGGAACAGCTAAAGCGCGAATACGGCATCACCACGCGGGACGCGGGCGAGGCCGCAGCGCAACTCGGTGAGGCACTTCGCAAGCGCGTCGAGACGCACCCGAACGACCCCTACGCGAGCAAGAACGCGCTGGTCCGGGCCAATGCCTTCGGGTTCAGCGACGACACCGCGATGTCCATGATGGACTCGAGCTTCGGACCACGATTTGCGGAGCGCAAGGAGATAGACAAGAAGGTCGGCGCCGACCAGGAGGACGCCGCCAAATCCGGCACCGCCTTTGAGCAGTCGATGCGGCGGCTCAAAGAGACGCTGGACGCCATCGCGACGCGCGTCGAGACGGGGCTGTTCAAGAAGCTTCAGCCGGAGCTTGACACCCTTCAGAAGTGGTTTTCCGAGCACGGCGACAAGATTGCGAGCATCGCCGATCGAATTGCCAAGGCCCTGATCGCTTTCGCCGAGGAGGGCATCAAGAAGCTTGCGGACGCCGATTGTGATACGATCCTGAAGGACATCGGCACCTTAGCCGACAAGTTCGCGACCCTCGCCACTGCTTTGACGAGTGGGACCGGTGCCACGGTGGCCATCGGGCTGTTCGGCCTCGCGATCACGAACGCGGTGCTGGGGCCTCTCCGATCTGCCGTGGCTCTGCTGGGGGCGCTCAGTTCGGGAGCGGGTGGGCTCGCGCGGGTAATGGGCTTGGGCGGTGGCGGACCTAGCGCTGCGACGGGCGCGGGTGTGACTGTGGCCGGTGTGCTGGGCGTCGTTGGTTCGGTCGCGGTGGGTGCTTCCGCAGAGAGCACACCGGCCGCTCCGGTGACGACTGACCCCGCCGAGCGAGCGACGAAAAAAGCGAACAACACCTTGCCTGCGGGTGAATGGACAAAAGAAGAGCGGGACCAGTGGAATAAGCAGGGCTCGTCTGCTGCCGACGCCAAATCCTCCGGCGGCTTCTGGTCCTGGCTCAAGGGCAAAGTCGGTTTCGGTTCGGACGACACCCGCGTCCGCGACGCCGTCCTCTCCACTGCCGAAGACACGAAGAGGCTGAAGGAACTGGCCGAGCGCGGGGGTGGAGGCGGCGGTGGTAATGTCACGGTCAACGCGAGCGGCGGTGCCAATATCGGCCGGGGCGCGCCGAACCTGCGCTATGGTCGACGCGCTCCGGAAGGAGGCGGCGGAAGCGGA